>Ga0209489_108835_pt1 | contig 13252 bp, 7 predicted proteins | sample SiratrowhiteBW_FD_187527 | JGI IMG/M metagenome (GOLD analysis project Ga0209489, IMG submission 187527) | Root nodule microbial communities of legume samples collected from California, USA - Siratro white BW (SPAdes) (version 2) | ecosystem: Host-associated > Plants > Roots > Nodule | place: USA... | reverse complement strand
TTAAAATGGAATAAAAGATTTTAGGTTGTTTCTAAAAATGCTTTCAGAAAATAATGAAGCTATTCAAAGCAAGATTCGCTTAATTCTGAAAAACTCAAGAAATTCAGCAAGAACAATAAAGAGAGAGCAAGAGAGAATAAGGACACAGCAGATTTTTATATTGGTTCACCCAACAGCAGGGCTACGTCCAGTCCCTCACACACAGTAAGGATTTCACTAAACTGATCAACCTGATCCAGTTTACAACACTTGCCTATAGCAAGACGACACTGCACTCTGCAGTCAACCCCTGTTGAACCTACAGTAGAACAAGAAACACCACAGAATCCACTATGTGTTTCAAGAACTCCCTTGTTGAAACCCACAGCAAGTAACATTATACAGAGCCCACTGTATAACCCAGAAACGTCTCACTGCAACCTGTAGTAGACCACTGTTGATCCCACAGCAGAACAGGAAACCACACAGAAACCCACTGTGTGTTTCACGAAGACCCTTGCTGAAACCCACAGCAAGTCGCACCCTGTACAGAGCCCACTGTATAGAATAGAATTACCAACCCAGGAAATTCACGAACTCAGAATAAATGTCAAAATAGATGATGGACGAACAAGGTTACTGCAATACAAGCACTTCTATACAAAGAATGACAAAAGTAATAAGAAAGGGTATAGAAGGCTTAGTCTTGATGATCAAATCAGCGAATAACATTCTCAGTCAAATGATAGCTCCAGCAGCAATTCAAGAAAATAGTTCTTGATGAAAACTTTGATTGATCTTTGATCACAAGACTCGTGGGAGCATTTGCTCTCTTTGCTCTCTTTGGAATTTCAAATTTTCGTGCTCAGAAAATGTGTAAAAATGATTTTCGTTAACCTCCAAAAATTTCACGCCAACTATTTAAACATAACCGTCATTTAAAAATTCAGTCGATTGAATCTTCAAATAGTCGATTGTTTTTCTCCAGTTAGTTAAAACAGTTATTTAAAACGCAAGTTTTGATTTTAATGATTTTTCAAAACTTTTGTTAATTCAGAAAATATATTTGGAGCTTATTATTGATTAAGATTGCATGCTTCACTAATTAGACCTCAACCTTACCCCACAACACACACTCCTAAGTTCTAGACCAAGTCTTCAATCTTCATGAAATCTTCATGCATTCCACATATATAAGGTCTTGAACTTCTTCACTTGGTTGGCTTCATCAAATCATCATAGCAGTCCACTGGTGCTAACAATCTCCCCCAATTTGATGAAGACAAACAATGATGTGTTGAGTCGAAAAGCATGCTTGTTCTTCTTTCAGTCAGTTTACTGGTTTTCACAAAGCTCCCCCATAATTCGATATCCTGTTAAAAATACTTCACAGAACATAGTGAAGAAAAACAGTAACACAAAGGATAACAACTTTCATTGATATTAAGCACGAGTACATGATAACCATTCATAAGTACATATCGCGCACCAAACTGATACATGCATAACAGACTGACATTTGGACTGGGCTGGACAAACCAGCAAATCAAATTAGTAACAGTAACATAAAACATGAAACATCAGCAGCAGAAAATATCACAGAAAGTAAGCAAGCAGTAGACTGAACATAAACCTAGACTCCTAGAAAACAATCACAACACTCCCTAAACAAACACACCTAATTCTCCTCCATTGGATTCATCAAATGGACGAGAAACCACCACTAGATATGCAAATGCAAATGCCCTATTCATCTGGTGGAAAGAACAAAGTCCCTATCTTGGACTGGATGTCTTCAACTTGTGTTTCAATAAACTAGAAGTGCGTTTCACAATACTGATGATGACTACGGTTCTGGTTTTCCAATTGATTGAACTGTGTCATCATGAGTTGTTCAAGTCTGGAGAAGGAGTCTTGACTAGGAGCAGCAGGTGTTTCTGGTTCTGGTTCAGCTTGATCCTTATCTTCGTCATCCTCATCATCATCACTTGATTTCTCTTCCTCCTCTTCTTCTTCATCAATTGATTCTTCATCAGCTTTGCAAATCCATTTCTTATTCTTCATCTTCTTCAGTCCGATCTTGGTGAGATTTTGCAGTAGTAATCTGGTTCAGCGCCTTGATTTCTTCAACAACTTCAGTTTCCACATCTATATCAAAGTATTCAATAAACTGTGACAGCAGTATCACATATGGGATGCGATATTCCAGTTTCTTCCCAACTTTGAACAGATGTTCACGAATCATATTAACCCAGTTAGAGAGAGAGTTGGTGGTTGTTATAAAAATAAAAAGTAAATAACTATCTTTTATTTACTTAAACAATTGTTCTGTTAAAAAAAAAATAGGTATTATCTTATTTATCTCTAAAACTAAATTCTAAGTTAGTTTTTTATTCTATAGCTATTTTCTAGGGTATTACAGAAGGAGCAAAAAAAGGGACACAAGTGACTTCTTGCTTAAGCGACGGATACAGCCTGGGCTAAAACTCACTTAAAGACTATCATAGTGAAACCCTAATTTGTAGACGTCAACACTGCTGGAGCATGAATTACGAGATAACGATCGCATATTGACCTAATGGAAGGAATGAAAGCTATATAAAGCCAAAACTAGGTCAAAAGGGGGATAATCACTTATTGGCATTGAATCATTGACGACCGCTCTTGACCAAGATTCATTATTTTTCTTTTCTCTTGTATAACATGGCTACCATGAGTAGCTAACTCTCTGATTTTTGGTATTGGATGTAATTTCTCAACTTTGAATGCACTCTTTACATTACTTGATATCATTAATTTCAATTACCTTTGTTTTATGTTTTATGCATATTTTAATCCATCTTAAAATTCTTATTGTGACTGGAAAACACTTTTTGAATTTGGAACCAAACGTTTAACGCATTTCATGTATAAGTTCAGGGATGAATTATAGTGTAATGACTGTTTATAACAACTATGCTTAATGCTAATTAATCTATTCTAGTAACTGGGAACAGAGCTAGGTATTTTAATTTATGAATTTCAAATCTAGAGGAATCAGATTGAATGAATTTTATTTACATAGATTCGTAATTGGAAGAGATGATGTTAATGTTATGATTAAGAGTGTATGAGAAGGAAAGTATTACAATTCAATCCCAAGATCTTTATTAATATTAATTTCACAAATTCAAACATTACTTGTTTCGTTTTTACGTTCATATATTCAATCAAAATCAAATCATTCTTGTTACATCTTTTTGCTCATAATACATGGATACATATTCAATTCTCAATTATAAATTTTGTTCTATATGGATACGATACTCTACTTATTTTCTATATTACTTGACTACTCAGTACACTTGTTGAAGGGACTAACAAATGTCCCTTCTGTATTTAATTCTTCAATCTTGTCTTTCAATACAAGACACTTTTTCATTGAATATTAGTAATTTAATAACTAGTATTGACATTTACATATCTTAGAACCTTCCTTGAAGTCGGTATCAAGTTGGTGTTTAACGCTTCTTCCAAAATGTGAGATTGATTAGAATTTAGAGGAGTGTAATGGGAAAAATATGGTGCCCTTGACTCTTTATTTTGGGGGCCATGTCATTGAAGACACTTCTTCCAAAATGTAGATTGATTAGAATTTAGAGGAGTGTAATGGGAAAAATATGGTGCCCTTGACTCCTTATTTTGGGGGCCATGTCATTGAAGACGCTCATTTTCATATACTCTTTTTTTAGTTGGTGTTGTTTAAGCCCAAACTTTGTTGTGGAAATATTTAAGTTCTTCTAACTATATAAACTGAATCATTCTCCAACTTAGCTTGTCGAGGTCTGCCAATACCTTCTTAGACAAAATTTTCAATGAATGGTCTTGACCTTAAAGCATTTACGATGTGGTGTAAAGCCACGTCAGGGCTTAAGGAGAGTCATTTTACTAAAATGGTCCATAAACATCTGTAATGATTCTTATTTCTCATACCTGATGTTGACAAGAGCAATTGATGTTAGGTGACGCAGTTCACTCATTGCGAACTGGGAATCGAAATGTGACACTAAAGTGTTAAAACAGTTTATGGAAAAAGCGGAAGGCAAGTAAACTAGTTTAGTGTAGCTCCTGTGAGAGATGTCATGAAGATGCTGAAAAAAATAGCATCGTCGATTGTGTAAAGACTGACTTGGGTAAGATAAATATCTGTGTTTGTTGAGGTCTGTGCTTCAATCATATCGATCAATGGGTAGAATCTTATAATTTGATGGCAAAGCAGTTTCCATTATTCCATCCATAAAAACATGTTGTCAGGATCCTCTAATAATCAAAGAGGTATAGGCTGACATATGAATATGCAAGACCATTTTTAGATGCTTTGTCACTTCTCTACCCACCTTGTCATAGTTGTTTTTTAAGTCTTTGGAGGTTTACTCTAACTTCCTCCTCATCTGTGCATAGTCCTCTCTTAGAGTGTTCATATCTTTAGCACTCTGCTTCTTCAATTCAGAAATTTCCTTTCAAAGCTAAACTAGCGATGTCATCTCACTAGCATGATTCTTTTGTGCATCTAGTGTTTGTTAGCTTTCGTTGTTAGCCATACTTTTTGTAGACATGATATGATCTTCAAATTCTAACTCGACCATAAAGTGGATGACCCGTATTCTTAGAAGAGTAAACATATTCTTGAAAGACCAACACATGCTCCTCAATTTGACTTTTGTTTATCTTCATCATTGTTAAAATGTCTTACTCATACTTCACTGGTTTGGATAAGATAATGTACTAGATATTCTAATACTTAAGTAAAAAATTATATAAATAAATAAATAAAAAAATAAATATATATATATATATATATATATATATATATATATATCCAATATATAAATAATAAATTACTAATGTCTACCTTCAAAAATTTGAACCTATTTATAATATTTTAATAAAATTTTTACTTGTACAGAAGAAATTAACTTCATTCAAAACTCTTAATACTTTCTTAATGTTTTATCTAATAATTAATAATATATTATTGTAAAAGTAAATTTAAACTGATAATTAGAAATTTATCCTTTGAGATTTATAAAAGAACATTTTGGTACATACTAATACTTTAAAAATTAAACCGGTATATATATTCTGATTTATTTATATATCAATCGTTAAAAAAGAATAATGCAAGTTCATCCTCAAGGTATATATTTACATTATGAAAACAGACATATATTTTTCTTATACAAACACATACTTTCCATTCCATATAACATTATCTATAAGTTTCTATATTAACTTATTTTATATTCTTTAATTGGCTTCTTATAAAAAAAATCAGTATCTATTATTAATTTAAGTAATACTTACGTTTCTCTATTTTTTTTCAGCCCCTTTAAACCACTCCCTTTTGGCTTTATTTATATATTTAATTTTAGTTACTTACCATTTTTAGGGTTCAATAATTTCTATTATCTCTATTTGAAATGTCTGACCAAATGAGAATATTACTAAAATCGTCTAACTAACAAATTAAGAAGAAAGACGGATATTTTGTTACTTTTAATATTATAAAATTGGGGCGATTGCTTATTACTGTTAATTAATACCCTATATATCCTAATTTATTTCTATATTTAAATTATCTTTGAATAATTAAAAATAAATTTATATAACAATTTAAATTATTTAATGTAAATATAAATACAATTTATATATTTATAAATATTTTTTTGTTGTTAATTTTTTATCACAGTGTGTTATTTATGTTTAAAAGTATATAAAACTAAACAATTTATTCTACTCATTACAAACAAAAGTACCATTTCAGTTATACTTTTGGGTTGTTTAGTCTTCATTATATTGTTGTAAATAACATTGTTTTGTTACGGTTTGATATCTAATAAGTTACATTATTCACTACACAACCATTTACTTGTACAAAGGGAATAATTAGACACTTGTGAAAAACCGAATATACTTCTGAATTAAACAACATAATTTCAAATTACAAGAAAAAGTACATCACAACATGAAGAGACGCAAATGCACATCGTAATTAATGCATGAGATAAGCCACATCTATGCGTCTTATCTGTCTTCTCTAGCTAGCTAGTTAAAGAAAACGTGACAGCAAAATTTCATATGACCACAAAAACCTGCATGATGCCGTTATTCTATACATCACGCGATTTCCCACCCGAAGAGAGAGAGAGTGTGAGAGGGTTCAATTTGGAGGCTTAACATCATAGAACAAACCCATTAGGGTAAGCGAAAGAACATGGAACCTGAAGCCAGACCTATCTATAGATGACATGAGCCATCTTTGCATTGCAGTGAGAGAATGTGGCATCAAACCCACTTTGGTTTGGCTTGGGACTCGCAACTTTAATTAACCATACTGAAGAAGAGAGATGAGATGAGAGTGATTGAATAATTACTGCCACTCTGCCTGCACCCCCAACACAACACCACACAAACAAACCTCAATCACTTTGATCATCTAATCAAATGTCCCTGTCATCCCTCACCTCCCATCACCCTTCCCCCATACATTAAACAATATTCCTTTAGCATTGCCATTGCAAGAGTGAGAGATATAATAAAGAGAAAGCTTGGTTCAAATATATATATTCTCTTCTGTTAATTCCCTTTGCATTTGGGTTTAATGAAATTAGTCTCTCTCATACGTGGCCCCTAGAGAGAGCGAGGTAGCTCATGGCCTAACCGTATTGGTGAGGTGTCGAATGATGAGAGGGTGACATATTGAGAGAAAAGCGAGTTGCGGGGTGTGTGTATGTGTGTGCGGTGTCAGAATCAGACGGAAACACTCTCATCCTAACTGCACTCTCATTCCTCACACCTCCACACCCAGAGAGACCCAGGGTACTGCTACTGTAGTGTGTAGTACTACTACTAAGTGCTCCCACTTCTTGTCCTTTTCTGCATATCACTCACGTCACGTCCTTTGATTCCTCTTACCATTTTTTCTTATTCCCACACTGCCCTCCTTATTTCCTCCACCTCCAAAATACAACAACAAACTCACCCTTAACTTTTCACCATACCCATTTAAATGATTAAACAACTATGCCACTTTATCTATATTAAGTCCTTAAGTTGGCATACCTTGCGCTGAGTTAGTCTGGTAACAACACATTAGTAAAACTATTTTCGTATATAATAAAACCAAAACCAACTCACTTCAGCTTTATCGTGTGCCATAGTTTGCATCAGCAACGCAAATCTAAAGTCCCCTTTTTTTTTTTTTGTGTTTTGTCCATTCTCCATTACATTACCTTGTTAGAAAAGCCATCTTTCGCGGCCATTTTTTGCATCCCAAAATCTGTTATCATTATCGGAATATGCGCATTGCTCGGTTAATTTACCACCACCTGTCTACACAACATTCTTACCCACGAAAAAATTGTAGAAAAAAAAAATCGTTCCTGGTATATACATTTTTGTTTCAACTATTGAAGACTACAATAACACGTATATTTAGTAAGGTAAAACAGGTTATCATAAACTTAATCATTATTTCCCCACCATGTTCTTTTTTTCCTCTTAAACCCTATTTAAATAAACTTAATTTCCCCCTAATGATATAATAAAACTTATTTTAGGGTGGGTCATGGGGAAACATTGTCGGAAGGATTATTATCCATAGAGGGTAGGCAAATCGGTCATTTGATATGCAAACCAATCATATTGGCCCAACCCTGAGAAAAGAAGGTTGCTTCACATACAAAACAAAACAAAACTTACAACAAGAATAAACCCTTAACCCTCCCAGCCTCCCTCACATTATATAAACCGTTCATTCTATTCTCTGTTCACATTCTTCACTCTCACTAACACACATAAACATTGCAATGGCAGACCCAACAGCCATGTATGAGTTCCTCAAGCAGCCCTCAAACGGTGGTGTAAAGAGACCACTTCCACCACCACCACCACCACCCTCCACCACCGCCACCACCACCACCGCAGCCACCACACGCACCTTCCAATGCCACTTCTGCCACCGCAAGTTCTACACCTCGCAAGCCCTCGGCGGCCACCAAAACGCCCACAAGCTGGAGCGAGCCGCCGCCAGGAGACAAACCAACGGGCTTCTCCCGCCGCCCCCGCTGCCGCTGGAGCCTGCTCTCAAGCCAACCGAACCCAGGCCCAGGCCCATGCTGGAGCCACTGGAGCCCGCCACCGGGCTCTTCTTCCACCCTCCCTACTGGCTCGACGTGGAGCCCCTGCAGTTCCAAACCACCCACCCTTTCGTGACCGCCGCCACCGTTCCCGTTCCGTTCCACGCCGCGTCTTCCACCGTACCCCAACAACAACAAGTCCTTTCCCACAATGTTGACGCTTCCGACCACGTCAACCTCGACCTCACTCTCCGCTTATGAACACGCTCATTTGTTAAGTTCCACGTTAACGTCGTTACTTTGTTTTCTCAAAAAGGTTACAAACGTTTTAATTTCTTCATTACTATGTGTTACGGAAGTGGAAGGGTCTTTCTCTTTCTTTTTGTTAGGGCTGATGACAATGGAATTTATGATGTGGTTTGGTTTAGTAATTATGAAGTGCTAGCTAGGTTCAGTCCAAACTCTCAAGCTACTAATGTTTTAGTATAATTGATATCCCTTATTTATATTAATTTTCGCATGTTAACTTTTAGGTGGTTGTTTTTTACTCTCTATATTTAAAGTTAGATAAGCTTTTTTTTTTTTTTTTTTTTTTTTTTTTATGTACTGCGTGAGGTTAAATATGTGGAAGAAAAAAAATTAAAAGCAATTTTGCATCAACATTGTTTTTTGGTAGGTTAAAGTACTATAAAATGATGGAGAATGGGTACTAGTCTAATATCATGAACCATCAATCTCTTGAGTAATGGCGGGTACATGTAACGCTGCGTCCATCATATATCTTTTGTGATTGATTTATGAAGGGATTGGGAGTGAGTTAATGAGAGAATGGTCAAATAATGAATCTGTCCTCGTTTGCAGTGGGTTATAGTAGTTATCTTTTCTCGTAATTTCCCTTTTGGAAAAAAAAAATGGTAACAGGGAGAGGGTTGGGTTTTGTTGATAAGCTGAAAGGGGGAAGTGAAAGGCATGAGATGGGTGAGAAATTGAAGGGGAGTGGTTTGAGATCGAGTAAAGTGGATTCCTACTCAAAAAGAGAGTTTGATGAGACCTTGGTGTTTTCTTTGTGCAATTATTATTCATAAAGCCTTGCGAGGGACCTTGTCAATGTAGTTCCTTCCTCTAGCCAAATTATTATCAAGCTATCTATCTATACCTACCACACCACCATTTTCTCAAACCATTTCTAAACGACACACTCTGGCTTTTCACCCCACTTAACCTATTCCAAATTTTTTCCTACATTCTTATTAAACAAAAATTAAACCATCTATCTCATTGTTATTACAATAATAAAAACTTACCACACATGTCAAGAACAAACGATAATGTAAAAGCCAATTTAATTTTCAAATTCATGCACTATAACGATAACAATATCACGAAAAGGAAACATAATATTAGTGTACCTCTAGCCCGTGACCTCAACATGATAATAAAAATGGTTAATATATGATTTAAAGGATATATATATATTCCTTTCTGAGGTAACTTTTTTCTTCTTTTATTCTTAAGTGCAATTTGTTTCCTCAACGTTGTTTCAGTAACATTTTACAGAAAAAAAAATAGTTCATATAATGTTTAAGAGACTTAGGATAATGTATTTTACTAATCGATGAACCAAAATTATATTTTAAAAAACTAAAATCAATCTTTAAATATTTTAAATAACTAAAAGTCATATAGAATTCTTGATGAACTATGTTAATAGTATGAAAACATTTTCCAAACAAAAATTCACAATTCATCATTTCTCTTTACATAATTACATCATAAGGATCCCCTCACGTGTCAAGATAAAATATATCTTAATTGTGTTAGAGTTTATGATGTTAAGAAAAACTAATTTAATTATAAAAAATAAATTTAACTATATTATCATTAAAATAAATTAGATAAAAACTTTTGCTTACCGAATTAACGTATATTTTATGAAAAATATACTTTACCAAATTGATTTCCACCCCTTCTACTAATGTTATAGATCTATCACAACATTTTCAAACAATAGAACTATCACAACATTTTCAAACAATAGATCTATCACAACATTTTCAAACAATATTCTAAAACATATGGATCTTTTCCTTGAAATCACCACTTCTTCAAAATAAATAATTATTATCTATCACAGTAGGCAAATGTTTTGATACTGTCAATAAATTAAGAATGATTTTAGCTATGGTTACCACTATCAGTAATTATTCTTATCACTATCAGTAATGATATTCCAAAAGAAAAAAACTATCAGTAATTATTCTTATTATAAAAAAAAAATCTTATTGTATATAAAAATAAATAAATCATTTTAACTACTTACTTGGTTTCATTTATCAAAATGAAAGAGCTACCTGGTTTCATATCTGTGCCTTAAACAACCTTAGAGGAATCACATAAAAAAATACTATAATAATAGTAGTAGTATAAAATATTAACGTATGAGTTCTGGTGGAACAATATTTTACTTTTTGTTCTTTATTGCATGTATACCAGTAATATATATATAAAATCTACACAGGGTAAAGGAATGCAATAAATGGTTAATGGGGTGAATATTTTAGGAACAGATGAATATATAAAATTTAGGTTGCGAATTTTGTGTTGGTATAGTCTGTTTTGTCCTCATTCGGCAATGAAGAGAAATGTCTTGATAGGGGTGTTGAAAATACAACACATTAACCCTGACAACTATATTTCTTCACAGATCCCATTTGGAGGACTGGAATATTGTTTCTCTTTCCGGTAACAACATTCATCCTCAACTCTCAACCAACTACTCATTCATCAAATCCTTCATTTTTATTTTTATTTTTTATATATCCTTTTGAAATCATATTTATAGGATTCTCATTATTAGGACCAAGGCTTATTCTTTAGATTCCTCTTTCTATCCTTAAGCAAGTCCCTCTTACACGATTTTAAATTAATTTTATTTTTGGAAAGGGTTAAAAACAGTGTAAGGTTTGACAATGCAGGACAAAAAGAGATCTGAAGGTTAGTAGATAAAATGGACAAAGACATGTTTTCTTGAAGAGAATTAACATGGTTAGGCCTAATGCTTCCACTAACCATGGTGCAGACACCAAGCATAAATTTGAAATGTCTACAGTATCAAACATAGTATTTACCAACCTCACTATTATACTAACATAATTTTCCTCAAAATGTGAAGACCATAAAGAACAGTCAGAAGGATATACATGCGTCAGCCTGTGCATCAGCCACACAGGATTCCCTCCCCTTCCAAAAATCAATTTAATGTCGCGTAGGCCATTACATATAAGAAATTAGGATTTTGCTTTCTGCACCCCCGATTTGTTAACATACACCGCCGAACATAAGTGAAATGACATATATGCTCTCAATGATTTATAATTAAAACCTAGTTCTTTTTCTCCGTCCTTCCCCTATCTTCGTCGCTTTTGAACTGTTCTATGCTGGTGGTGGCTGCCCTTTCCATTCTCCCTTGCTCGTAGTGTGCTTTCTCTCTTACGTTTGGTTATGACTTCCTATTCCTTTTCGACTGGCTTCCGTTGATCACTGTCACCATTGTGATAAAAAGATTGCACATGTGAAATTTATTTTGCTTTACGAAAAGGGTGGTCTAGAAGAGTATTGAATTTTGAATTCTGCAATAGGGAGGGTCACTTTTATGATTACTTTTAGAATAAGTTTTTTAGAACATATTTGCAAAATAATTCTTTTGAAATATATTTTCAAAATAAGCTTTTCAGAATAACTTTCATGAATACTTTCTTGAATATATTTCCAGAATCGTCATTCTATAAACATATTTTAAAAAGCTGTTTCAGAAAACTTAATTTCGAAATATGTTTTTTTCTTCTTAATTTATGTATTGTTGTCTTTAGCTATTTAAATCTTAAGTTTAAGTTTATTGATGTATATTCAGAGAAACACAATTAGAACTAGAGGATGGTTATTAAACCAATTGTGTATGACTAACTGTGTGTTTATTAGATGAAGAGAGTAGGATAGTATCATTAGTAATATTATTGAATGCGACAAAAGTAAAATAAAATGTGGTAATTAAGGAGGTTGATGTAGACGAGGATGAAATCTATCCTAGAGAGTTATAGTTATAAGATTATATTACTAGACAATTATGAAATGAAGTGGTAGTAAATAATAATGTTGACTTACTTAAAATTAATGTTTTATTTACTGAAAATGCTAAAATAATATTCACTATTTTGTAGGATTGTGGTGACCTAAATTTCATGATAGAAAAAGTGAATTAAGGAAATCAAAATCCAAAATAATGACTATCAATTCTATAAATGTAATTCTAGAATTTTATTTTTCTATTATTAAATATGATTTCCAAAAATGAAAATTACACTTTTGAAATTATATTTCCAGAATTCATGGTAACTGTTCCAAATTTTATTTTCCAGAAGTCATTTATCATATTCTATAATTCAGTTTCCAGAGAACACCACCACAAGCTTTTAATTCAACAACTCCAAAAATCTTTGAAACTTCAAAATTTTAGAATACATCCAATTAAGGTCTGGAAACTGCGTAGCCTACTTCATACTATTCCAGAAAAATGGTTCTAAAATACAATGTCAAACACTCCAAACTATTCCGGATTATATTTTTCGAAATATTCCCCACAATTCTGGAAACTCTATTTTGAAGGCATTATATGTTCAACAAACACATTCTAGAATAAGTGTTTTGAAAGTCTCTTTCCAATATCCAAAATTTGGAAACGTTGTTTTCCCCATTTCTACCAACATAAATAGACAACAAGCCTTCCATGCCTTAATCCACCTATCTTGCCTTCTAAACAATACCATCAGCTCCACTACACGTCACCGGAGCTATCCCCTCCTCCACCACCGACCTTCAGCTAGAACCAAATCTTCCATGGAGCTCGTGGCTTTCAAATAAAACTTCCAAGGACAGAAGTGACATTTCAAAATTACGGGGCGCATGTAAAATTTAAGAGGGTGCAGGAGAAAAAAGCACAAATATTAAATTGATAATAACATATACAACTTTACCTTGACTGCTTCTTCCTGCACCTCCATATCATCTTCCTGCACCTCCATAGTCTAGGCAAATTTACCATTTAACCCTTTTTAAAACATTTCATATCCCATAATACCCTCTACAACCCTTACATCCTT
>Ga0209489_108834_pt1 | contig 13252 bp, 7 predicted proteins | sample SiratrowhiteBW_FD_187527 | JGI IMG/M metagenome (GOLD analysis project Ga0209489, IMG submission 187527) | Root nodule microbial communities of legume samples collected from California, USA - Siratro white BW (SPAdes) (version 2) | ecosystem: Host-associated > Plants > Roots > Nodule | place: USA... | reverse complement strand
ACATTAAAAAAAAAAAACTCCTAATTAATATTGGTTTAAAACTTTTACAGTAGAAAACAAACTATTAATAAATAATAGCATTAATATTAATAATAATAATAATAATTACTTTGAACATAAAAAAATAATCACAACAAACATAAATTAGAAAATGTAATTTACATAAAAAAGAATACATTAATGAAAAGAATTGTAACTAATATCGAACTAGAAACAAGAGTTTATAAAAACAAATATTTTAACAATTTAAACAAAAACAACTCATATCAAAATCTAGTTGACATAAATAAAATAATAATTATTTAAATAATATTATGATTTTAATCAAATTGATGATAGTCAAAATTGAAAATTATATTTTTTACATATTGTAAAATAAACTATTTCAAATTTCTTATAAAAATAATTACCTTCATAAAATTTTATATCCAAATTAAGCTCTAAACAATAGAAGAATGCCATTATGAGAATTTCATGTGAAAAGTTACGAGATTTCAAATAATTCACAAACCCCTAAAATAGTTTCGTAATCACTTTTTATTTTATTTTATTTAATATTAATTCATATGAAATAGTTTCGTAATCTCCTTTCTTTTTAAGTTACATTTAATCTAGTTATAATAAGCAAGATATAAATAACTATACACACATACCTCGACTTCAGATGATAAATAAAATCAAGATCTTGTGTTTTCCACTCGTATATAGTAAAGAAACAAGTGATTTTTATTTTTTTTATGCATTTTCTTCTGTGTATGTCATAGCATTTATTATCCTTAAAAGGATCAATTATAAAATAATATTAGTTAATCTATTGAGGAAGATTAATCCTGAATTCAAAGGAATTTTGATATGGAAAATATAATTAAACGAACTAATATAAAAAAATATTTTTTAGCTTTTTATAAATTATATCATATTATGAGTCTGGGTAACAAGTATATATGTTTATCAAAGAATTTAAAATACAGAATTTGTATTAAAAATTACACTCTAACACATTAAAAAATTATAATAAAAATGTATTTATTTGAATATCTTTTAATTTCTTAGCTAGAGTTCTAGAAAACACTGGTTAACATTTGTTTCTTATTATTTTAGTGTGTGTGTGTTTTTTTTTTTTTAATTTACAATTTGTTCTGGCCTAGATGTCATGAAATAGTACCTTACCAATTTTGTTAGCATTTTCCAATTGAAAATAATTAAGTAATTTATATATTAAGTAAAAATTAAATAAAAAAAATTCCAAGAAATTTTGCCATGCAATATACAAGTAACAACTAAAAGCAAGGAAAGAGACAGAGAGACACAGAAACGATGGAAAAGGTGAAGGTTTTGGTGGTGGGAGGAACAGGGTACTTGGGTCAGCATCTGCTACAAGCCTATGCTCATGCCATTCCCAATGCCAATGGAAATTCTTTTGCTTTCGATCTCGCTTTCACCCACCACTCCTCTCCTCCTCCCCAACCTCTCTTGGATGCCATTCCTTCCTCCATTTCGTTCCAAGTAGATTTGAAAACTGGCCTTGGATTTGAAGCCATTTCCAACACTTTTGGTCAGGTTCTGTTCTCACCCTCTTGACTTGGTCTTGGTTATGTTAATGTTATTGTTTTCAATTTCAATTGGGTGAGGAAAAAACATGATTTTGATTAATGGGTCGTTTTGTGAACTTCCTTTTTGGATTAAAGTTTGCGCCTTTTTTTAATCTGTTTTTGCTTCAGTGTTAAACAATGTATCCTCGTGGCTTGGTGATATTGTGGAGCCTCAAACTGGAAATTGTTTGGTTTGAGTTTCGTACTAGATGCCCTTCTCTTTCTCTATTGACAAGCTGAACTACTCACATATTTGATGCTTATTCATAACAATGATTTAGATAGTCTAATGTACATGATGCGGGTTGCTCAGATTTCATACAAGGTGTAAAGGGATGATTGGCATAAGAAGTGAGATATGTTGATGTTTTAGTTGCTAACACTTGGTATATTAGTGCATCTTTCATGGACAAGAGTGTGTTTCATTTAATGGTTTTTTAAAATATTTATAAGTTCAACAGATGCCAATGTTGAACAAAATTGAGCCTTTCATCCATGAATTATCTGAAGAGTATAGCCTTATCCAAGTAGAAAATCATTAGAAGAAAACATGAGGATAAAGGATCACATGTTAGCATTTCCTAGTGAATAAAACAATTTTGTGATCTGCTTCATTGTTGACAATTCTGTTTGTTTATTAATGGCAGCCAGATGTGGTTGTCAATTGTGCTGCCATCTCAGTTCCTCGTGCATGTGAAATTGATCCTGCTACTGCACATGCTATTAACGTGCCATCATCTCTTGTACAATGGTTGCAAAGCTTTCAAAAGAGAACTACTCTTCTCATTCATCTTTCCACAGACCAAGGTAATGCAATCGTATGATAAATGAAGGTGAATGAATGGGCATTATGAAAAAGGAAAATATTTTCGTAACCTTTTTGAGCCTGTACTCACTTCTTCCCTCTTCATCTTTCGCTCTTTCTAATGTTTGTCATTCTTAACTAAAATCTAACATTATCATCGTTGAAATTTTAGAATATTTTTGTTTATCCCTTATCCTTTTTTAGCAATACCAAGAGATGAATCATGTTTGGGGTAAAAAAGTTCTTTATTCATTTATATGTTGTGTTTATTATTCATATCAATGTTCATTTACACTTCGACTTTTAGCATAATTGTAACTTTTGTTTCTTCTCATCAGTTTATGAAGGGGAGAAGTCCTTTTACAAGGAGGAAGACACTGCTGTTCCAGTAAATGTTTATGGAAAAACTAAAGTGGCCGCAGAGCAGTTCGTTTCAGAAAATTGTCCAAACTTTGCAATTTTGAGAAGCAGTATCATCTATGGACCACAAACAATCTCGCCAGTTCCCAAATCTCTCCCTATTCAGGTGCTTGTGTAATGTATGTAATTTGTATCATAGACTTCATTGGAAAATCAATGCTTCAAGCATTTAGGTCGATCAAACTCAAGAAGTGGATGATTTGTGAATTTTGCTTCTTATTGCATGATGTACATGGTATTCTTTCTTATAAGATTATGGTAGTGCTGTGCTCACCATTTTTCAGTCTGCAGGATTAAGAAAATCATTTTCCATCATTCATGATTTCTTGTTTGTTGTTCCTTTTAGTGCCTTTATCCCTTCTTTGATTGTGAAAACCTCACAATACTTGTGATTTTCTTTTTCTTTTTTCTTTGCTTTGACTTTGTTACAAAGATTATAATTTTCTTTTGTCACTTGTTAGGTTCTTCTTCTAACTGGTACCAGTATTTTGAGAAGAATATTACAGTACAGTGATTTATCCACATCTGTGTGTTCTGTTCTCATTTCTAAAATACTATATAATTGTTTCAGTGGATTGATGGTGCCCTTGCTAAAGGAGAAGAAGTTCAATTCTTTCATGATGAATTCCGCTGTCCAATTTATGTTAAGGATCTTGTAGCTATCATACTAGCTTTAACCAGCCAATGGATTTCAGGTATAGGGTTTTACTACCTAAGCTCATGTATAGGTTAGATATATGGTATGCTGCAAAAAATTCTATTTCTTAATGAGACTGATTTCCATTGACTTGTTTTAAGGTTGCAAAATTATCTATGAAATGTTTTCTATACTACAACTGAACATCAATGATGTATGAAATTTTCTTTTGTATAAACATGGCCTTACATAACAATTGTCCCCTTTTGTTCATTAATTATAATTTCATTTGGATGTTCCACACCTTTTCATTTTCATGCCCATCTTATACTTTCTTGTATTGTTTAAATAACTTTAAGCTCTTCAGTGTCCCATGTTTGCTTTTATGAATTCAACTTTCTGATTCTTGTAACAGAGGGCAAGCAAATGCAATTGTTACTTAATGTTGGTGGAGCTGATAGGGTTTCACGTGTTCAAATGGCTGAGGCTGTTGCACAATTTAGAGGGTATGATACCTCATTAATCAAACCAGTGTCTGCCTCTTCGGTAAGTGTTGTGCTCCAATTTATCACAATTTTGTGATATTCATTCAGTAACTGCCTTTTCTTTGTTTATCTGCATTATCTCTGTATACAAAATTAACCTCTAATGCTACTCCTTCATAAAAAAAGTTCTAGATTATGTTTCTTCCATGCCTTAGCTATCAAAGTTTTTATCACCTTTTGATGGCCATTTCTTAGCCTGATATAGTTTATTTTCTTCTTTCCCAGAATGTGTTTTATTGGCATGTACTTTTTGTCTTATGTTTCAGGTTGATCGAGGTGTGAAGTCCCCAGCTGACATATCTATGGATATCTCTAGATTGGTTCAAACCCTAAAAATTCATCCTGTTTCATTTAAAGATGGCGTGAGATCAACACTTGAAACCGAAGCTAGGCAATGAGGCAACAAAGATGTCAAACAAGGCTTCCTTGTCAGCATTTGAGTCCTTTTTCCTACCATTAAGACTGAAATGTGTTCTCAATACTTCAATACGTCTTCCCATAGTTGGATTGTTGTAAAATAAATATAGGTAAAATCTTAAAAAGGTCCAGTGAAGTTGCAACCCAAGTCACAAACAATCACCAACTGATTCATCCCTTTCCTCAGACTCCAACAAGATGCTTTTGACTTTCCATCCCTGTCATTCCCCCAATCATTTTCAAGATACACATTTACACTCGTGTTAGTATAACAAATCAGCATAATAACATACTGAACATTTTTATGCATGTTCAGTGATGGGAAAAATATTCGTGTCATTACTATAGGAATGGTTTTCTTATTACAAGTGGTGTGTTTGTATTCATTATCCCACTTTCTAATGCAATGAAGGTGATAGAAAGAAAATGTTGTGATGTTAACCAGTTTTGGAATGGAAAAACAAACACTCCAACTATATGAAAGCACCTTGTTAATTCCATTTGGCTTGAAAATTTTATGACTGGATTAATTTATGCTGATCTTAAATACTGGTAAACCATACGTTTGGACTTCCAAAAAATAATCTAAGAAAAGATGTACACAAGTTTGACCTAATCAATAAATTGTGGTCCGAATTAAACGCTGGAAGCACTTCTTCTGATAGTTATTATTCATTAGAAACAAAACGGATAGGGCTATCCAAAAACCTTTGTGGTTAGCATTATTCAAGGATTCTATTCTTCGCAAACATCAATCAGTTCCTCTTCTCTCACCAATGCTGCAGGTGGCCACTTTACAAAACCGTTAATGATGTCTTCTTTTATTGCTCTTCATGGCCTGCATGGCTCTCTTCTCAAATCACAGTTCCTAGGCCAAGATAACCTCACTCATCTTTACCCTCGCAAAAAGGCTTGCAACATTCAGACAAAACCAGTAACAACACAACCATGTGCTAAACTTGACCTGCTGCAAATCTTGGGAGGAAGAGGTCTATGCAATGGAGAAGAAGGCCTTAAGCAAGAGCTGAAGAAGCAAGTTGGTGTCGATGAGAAGACACCATCATCAACAGCAAGTGAGGAGGAACAAGAGGAGAACTCAGCAACACAAGCCTTGGCAAGTGTTGCTGCGGAAGATGGTTTTGAGAAGGAACTGATGGGGTTGACTGGGGGGTTTCCAGGGGGTGAGAAGGGGTTGAAAAAGTTCATTCAGGAAAACCCTCCTCCAAAACCAGTTCAAGGGAGCAAAAGTCTGAAACTTGCACTGTCAGAGAAGCCAAAACCACCAGAACTGCCTCTGCTGTTGCCAGGGATGATTGCAATTGTGAAGAACCCAAATAACCCTTTTTACATGTACTGTGGGATTGTGCAAAGAATCACAGATGGGAAGGCAGGGGTTCTCTTTGAAGGAGGGAACTGGGACAAGTTGATCACTTTCAGATTGGAAGAACTTGAACGCAGAGAAAAAGGCCCTCCAATGAAGAACCCCAAGTCTGCTGTGCTTGAACCGTTTCTAGAAAAGAAATCATAGTTCAGCACTTTGTTTCAACTTGCCAATGATTTTCACTTTTGTGTCATGTATGTAAGTATGTATGTATCTGCTTTTCTGACAAATAAAGCACAGTTGAGGATTGCTCCTACTGTTTAGATGGTCCTTTTTTTGTTGAAATGGCTTAGAAGAAAAGAAATTCCTTAGCTGAACATGTATATTTGTGTAAACTTATGTGAAAAAAAAAGGTTGTATAATTCAGTGAGTTTTAGTGTTCTCTGTGTGTGGCCTAACTCAAGAATCAACTGCAGAACTGTTATCTCTGGAAAAAGATTAATCATGCTTTTTATTGTGTGCTAACACATGATTGGTAAATGACAGTTAAAACCAATGTATATTGTTCTTAAGTAACACTTAAAATTAAAGGCAAATTGGACTGAACTTTGAAGTTGTCACATGAAAGAGTTTGTGTGACTCAGAACTCAGTTTTGTTAGAAGCAGGTTCTGCACATACCAAGAGAACTAAGAGAAATGTTGATAATATCCATTATACCAAAAAATTGTTAAAAATTTCAAAATATTGTGGTTCCATTTTACAGTTAATGAGTAGTAGTAAACCAAATAAATGATATTTAATTCAATTATTATTAAATGTTTCTTATTATTATGTGTGACGATGAACATGAATGAAAAATTTTCACCTAAATAATTCTTTTTTAAGATCAATTCCTTGTAGTTTTTTATGATTTGTTTTAACATTCCTTTTTTATTTTTATTTTTTTAAATATTAATTCTGATTGTAAAACTGGAACAGACAGAAAAAAAATAATAGTTTTGGTTGTATGACTATGATGATATTTAGATTTTCAACATGAAACTATATAATATTATTGATTGCATTATTTTTTTGAATAGTGTCCCATTCCGACCTCAATATTTTTCCTGTGAAATTGTTTATTATTTTTCGTGGTTTGTGATTTTCAGGAAAAGATGTGATAGGACTCGCAGAAGCACCACATTCAAAAGATTTCTTTGTTTAATTCCTTTTGATGTTTATGATTTTTTTACCAAGCGTGAATTAAATTTTAAATTGAAAATTATGCACAGGTTACAAAGTAAAAGTGGAAGAGAAAGAAGAAATAATAACATTTAAGAATTTGAGTTAACCAGAGTAACTAGTAAGAATGGCAAATAAACACGTGAGTATTGTTAAATTTATTTTAATTTTAATCAAAATTTTCATTTTGATCTAATATATATAAATATATATAAATAATATCTTATTTTTAAATTGAGTATACGAATGAATACGTATATATTATCTTATTATGATATTTATATATGTTTTTATTGGACATGACATGGGTGAGTGTGGTTTGACTGTTACATTCTTATTCTAAAATAAAAATTTATTCTCGTCGTCTCATCTCTGTATTAATAGGTATTAATTTTTTGTCTCATTTTAATAGGTATATTTTATTTATATTTACTCTTCTATAGTTTCAAATATTAATTAAATAATTTTTTAATAAAAAACATAATATCATCCATTATTTAATTATAAAAAAATACACATCTTTTTTCAATGTAAAATATCAAGAAATAGATTACAATGTTATAAATATCAAATAATATTTAAATAAATGTCATATAATTATATTAAAAAAATATCAAATATATATGTAGAAATAATTCACTAAATTAAGGATTACATAAAAATTAATATAAGTTTTTATGTTACTTAATAAACTAAAAGTGTTTTAATAATTTAAAACAAGACGAGTATAACGATAAGATGAGTATTAAGATAATTATAGGAACGGAGACGGATGAATATATGTACACTCATCTCATTTCTATACCTAATTTAAAAAATTGTATTATCCATATTTATAAGCATATTGTAACAAGTTCATACAATACTTAGAGAAACAAGTTCATTTGTCATCTCTAATCCTAGTCTTCATACTTAGGTAAAATAAAAAACTTAATTTTTCATTATTTTATCTTATCCCTAATTTTATTTTACCTATAAAACTCTTATTTCATCCTTTCACCGTAATTTTTCACTTCCTTTCTCACATGTTCAATTCTATAAACCCAAAAAAAAACATGTGTCCTTTTAACATTGAATATTTGATAATTCATGTGTCATTTGTTATAGTTTTTTGTAAAAGTAATATTAATTAATATTTGAAATAGTAATAGCAAGCCGACAGGTAAAGATATATCTATTACTCGATATGGAAGAGGATGAGACAAAAACTTTACTTGTTAAGTAGATGAGGGCCAGGATTAATTTTTACTTTAGAGATGTGGATGAAGATAGTCAAACATATACTCACCTGAAGGTTACCAAAACTTGGAGGGTTTTGCTTCATACATTCCATAATCACTACTTATAGCCCCATAATTTTTAAAATAAATGACCACTATTCATGTTATACTTCAATGGTGACTTATAGATTATCTAATTCAGAAATCTTCTAAAGGGAGTTTTCTCAAACAAGATTTTTAAAACAATTTTTCTAGAACATATAAGATGTTTTTTGGAAGCTTACATAAACATCCATCTTCCTAATCTAGATTGAGTAATCTATAAACATTGTATACTCTCATTTTATTCATTAGACACATTGCAACTCATTGGAGGTGACGAAATGAATTGCAGAACCACGTGTTTTGCAACTGTTCTCTGGATTCGGAGGACAGTTGCGGAACGCGTCATTCAGCAACTCATTTTCGAAAAATAGTTGTGGAACGCGTCTTTCCGCAACTCATTTCTGCACCTTCAAATGAGTTGCGGAATACGTCGTTCCGCAATTCATTTCAAACGCACTTAACCTCGCAGGACGTTGTGTCTCTACTACTCCACCGCGCCATCGCACTCTCACTCCTCTGTCGCCGTTGCCGATGCACACTATCGCAGAAGGACACTAATCAAGCACTTCATCACCTTCGAGCTCTCACCTCCATAATTTCACTATTTTATCATTTCTTTAGTTGAAAGACAAAATTGTAATTTTCTTAAAGACAAAGTTGGTATTTTCTCAAGTTCTGGAGGTGCCCAAGAAGGCTAGGAAGTGCAGGAAGAAGCTGTCTAAAGATTCTAACAGAACCTATTTCTCTTGAAAGAGATTTCTTCACGCACCCCTATGGTTTCTTGCTGCACTTCCATATGACATGTAAAAGTCAAAAATACCCTTAGTCTTTGCCATTTTCTCTTTCGTTTCTCTCGCCGCTTCTTCCCCTACGAGTGTCTTCTTCTCATCTTATAACTTTTACTCCTTACACTTTTTCTACTTAAAATAATAAGTCAATATATTACAGTAAAAGTACTTCTAATTTTCAATAATAAATACTTAATTGTACAATACAAACCTTTTTCTTTTATTTAAAGTAAAGAAAGAAAATTTTAAATGGTAGAGTTTAAAAGTCAAAGAAACTTTAACATTATACAATTTAAAAATAAAGAAGGTTTTCAAATTATAAAATTCAAAAAAAATATTATTTTTGAATTATGCATATTAATAAATTTTTATAAAAGAATAATTTCTAAATTGTATAATTTTAATTTTCTTTTCATAAATTAGAAGAATAAAGTGTGAATTTTCATCTTTATGAGTGAGAAAAAGAAATCCCCTATAAAGGTTACATTCTATTAAGTTTTGTAATACATATTTTTTTATTTATTTCAATATATAGTAACTTAAAACAATTAATATTTATTTTCATGAAATTTTCATTTTCATATAGTAACTTAAAACAATTAATATTTTTTCATGAAATTTTCTTTTTTAGAATTCCTTTTCTGACGTATATCTAACAAGGTCCTAGGTGATGACTAAAGTCTGAGATTACTTGTTTGTAAAAGATTAGCATAATACAAATATGTGCGTTTAACAAGTTTTCTGCTTAAATATTTAAATATATATTCGTTATGTAAAGTTAAGATATTTTAAGGCTTGATTTTTTTTTTCATTTTCCTTAAATGTTAGAATTTTAAGGTTTAATATAATTTTTTATTTCTTCCAAATATTATGATTTTATCGTTTTTTTTTTATTTTAAAAATATATAATTTTTTCTGTAATTCTTTTCCAACTAGTTCTTCTATTATATATTTGATTTATTTTGTACCTTAAACAGGTGTTTGACATAACAGGAAATCCGAACAGCACTTTGATGTTTAAAGATGAGTTTGATGCTTATTTTGAATTTATTATATTTAAATTTATATATTATTGGATTGGAATTAAATTCAAATTTATATTTAAAAAAATTAATTTGGATTCATGTAAATCCAATTCCAAATGATCGAATTAAAATAAAATAGTTCAGATGTTTATAAAATATCAATTTTAAATCTAAAGCAATATATTTTTTAAGAAAATTTTTTAAATTGAAAAACTATTTGAATATTTAATAATTCATAAAACGTGCAATTAATTAACAATCTAAAACAAAATAATTTTTTATATTTGGTACATTTTTCTAATAAGAACAAGGGGTGGCAAGAGTATGCAACCAATGGATGGTATTCAAAATAAGTTTTTGTTTTAAAAGTTTGGTCAAAGTATTTCAAGATAATTTATTTTGTTTTCACTAAACAAAAAGTTTGTTTTACCAAATAGTATATATGAAGCCAAAAGAAAAAAAATGTTGTTGAAAAATAATTATAAGTTTTCAATTTTTAGATTCATAAAGTGAAATTTTTAGAACTAATCTTTTCCAAACATGCTCACTAATCATTTACTCATCATAGCTAAACCCAGACAGCAAAACATTCTAAATAACAACTTTTTTTTTTGACCTAAAAACAAACTAACCTCTTTCTTCATTGTCCTTATTAGTCATTGAAGCTGTATTTAAATTGAATGTGAAGAACACAAAAAAACAAAAACCTTGTTGACTCAACATGATTGAAGTTACTTCTTCCACTTTATTCTTTTGCTAAAAGAGTGATTAAATTATATAGTATGTTTCTTTGGGTTTAAATTTTTTTATTAAAAAAGTGATTTTTATATAAACAGCATTTGTTTACACAGTAAAGTTTAAACCCTAATACCTGAACCTTTATAATTCACACAAATATGGTGCTATTTGGGTGGTGCCCTCTTTCTCCTACCCCCATACGGTAGTCGCCGGCGACGAAGATTCCAAACTCCGACGCCCTTCGCGCGCCGCCGCCGATGCTTTGAAGACCCTGACGCACCTCTGAAGGTGTGAAGTTGTTATTGTCCCCGATGAGCCCTATTTTGGCTCCTGACCAATTCCCGAACAAACGAAGCCCTCAATCCAGGTAACCCTTTCTCTTATACCCTTCCCTTTTAATTTCCACGTGACAACAATAGGCTCTTTGAATGAATACATTTTCTCGATCATTTTTTTTAATGCAATGTCTTAACTGAACACTTATTGGAAGCTTTCGACTTTATAATTCAGTGGTCTTGTTAACTTCAAAGTTCTCTGATGTAATGTCTATATATATATATATTCACTATAGCTGTATATAAATTCCTTGCACATAAGGAATGATGTTGATTACCATAATAAAGCTAGTCCACTGGCCAAATTCCTTGCTTGCTACTTTGTGAATCATAATTAACTTTCTTTCATCTGTCAGATCAGATGATATAAAAATTCTGATGTGAAACTGTTTGGACAGATTGAAAAAGAAAAGCAATTAAGAAAAGCATCACCATTCAGCACTGTCAATTTGTACAACTTTCATGAAAAATGTGCTGAGGAAAGCACTTGTCCTATTTGATTCACCAATTACAGCATATATTTGTGCTATTTTTCCTTTCTGCTACATATTAGCATTGCATGTAACTGTTAAGGCCTTTGAGTGAGTGACAAAAGCTTGATTGGTTTTGAACAAGTTAAAGCCATTTGTTGTAGTTTAAATCCTCTTGTGGACGAAGAACTCCTTTAGCTAAATGATTGATTTCTTCCCTTTTAACAATCTGAAGCCAACTTTCGTTCAGGAAACTGTTTTCCTTTTTTTCTTCAAATTTTAGTGCAATTCTCTTGGGTTTATTGAAGGTTTATGTTTTGAAACACCACAACACTGAGAATGTAGATCCAATAAGGATGTTTATTTTGATGTTTTGAATAGTACTTGTGAAATCTGATACATGTGTTTGGCTTGTTAAAGAAAAATTCAGGCAAAACATGAGATTGAGATTAAACATTGTTAGGTATTTAGGTTAGTCCATTAAAATATGATATTTAAAGACTGTTAGGTATTTAGGATAGTCCATTAAAATATGATATCAAATGTTGGAGAATTTACGTTTGCTGGTTAAGTGTGTCTCTCTAATCTCAGTGGTCACCATCTTTGTGCTGTTTGTGTAGTTGGTAGGTACTTCATAAACATCTAGCGGAAAAGTGTGCAAGAAGAAATGTTAATCATTGGCAAATAAAAGGTACCTAACAGTAAAAGGACTTATTTTGATCATATATACTTTATATGCATATTATACAATCATTTTTGTGAAAGATTATAAATATTTGTTTGGTAAATATAGCATTATTTTAGGATTTAGGGTTATGGGTTCAGTTTGGATCCAACAATTTTAATGACATGAACTAGGAGACCATTCATGGGAATCATTTTACTGGGAACAATAAATTGAAGTGAGTTATTGTGTCTAGGAGTTTGAATGGAAGAGATTTTTTTACGTCAATTTGAAAGCTTTTATGCTTTGCAGTGATGGAATCTGAATTGAATACCTCAAAACCCTCTTCATTTGCAATGGCTTTCCCTCCTTACCGAAGATCCCATTTGCGTAGCAACACTTACCATGCCCTTGTTCACCTCCTCTCTCACCTTGCTGAGTACAACTCTTCACAGGAAACTCCAACTCAACCCTTCAACATTCCCGGTATGTGTTTCAATTTCAAAAGCCCACCTTTTTTTCTTTTTGTTTTAATTTCTGACAGTTTTTTCATTATTATATGCTTCTATGAACTGAACATTTATGTTTGAGACTTTTAGCTTTGATGTAAGGTTACGGATTAATTTTTTGTTTTTTCAATTTAATTTTTCATTTCTCAAGTATCTGAATGCTGTTAAATTTAGTTTATTTGAGTTTTTGGTAAATTAATATTAAAAGGGTATTTTTAGAAATATGTTTTTCCTTTTGAATTTAGGTTCCTATTTGGTTTAGTAATTTAAATTTGAAGGTTTTTAAGATTAGGCCGGGGTTATGGTTCAATCTGTTGGTAGTTTCAATGATACTGCGTTCTTCTGATATTTATTTATTTGATGTAGCATCAATTCAGTGTTTTTAAATTTTGGCAAATTTAAATCAAAAGGGTTCCTTTTTTTTTTTTTTTTTTTGTTT
>Ga0209489_108833_pt1 | contig 13255 bp, 6 predicted proteins | sample SiratrowhiteBW_FD_187527 | JGI IMG/M metagenome (GOLD analysis project Ga0209489, IMG submission 187527) | Root nodule microbial communities of legume samples collected from California, USA - Siratro white BW (SPAdes) (version 2) | ecosystem: Host-associated > Plants > Roots > Nodule | place: USA... | reverse complement strand
ATTGTTGGTTGTTTTGATTTGTATTTTTGAAAGTTTATGTTTGAAAATAAAGTAATTGAATGGTGTCAGTGCCAGGTTTAAAGCCTGGGCTTTGAGAAACGGTGTCAGGTTTAAAGCCTGGGCTTTGAGGAACGGTGCCAGGTTTAAAGCCTGGGCTTTGAGGAACGGGGCCAGGTTTAAAGCCTGGGCTTTGAGGAACGGTGCCAGGTTTAAAGCCTGGGCTTTGAGGAACGGTGTCAAGTTTAAAGCCTGGGCTTTAAGGATTGGGATATATATCAAATTTGGTGTTGGAAAATAACATGCGACAGTTATATGCAACATAGAATTTTTAATGAAATCATGCATGCAAAAGTGGAACATGACTCAATGAAACTCAACTTGGGTTAAGGACATTTTAGTAATTGTGGAGAGTGTGGGTGCGGAACTTAATTCATGGGGTTGTAGGAAGTAACCCCACCAATAAGAAACTCAATCTTGGGTTAAGGGCATTTTGGTAATTGTGGAGAGTGTGGGTGCGGAACATAATTAATGGGGTTGCAAGAAGTAACGCCACAAATAAGAAACTCAACTTGGGCTAAGGGCATTTTGGTAATTGTGGAGAGTTTGGGTGCGGAACTTAATTAATGGGGGTGCAGGAAGTAACGCCACTAATAAGAAACCCAATCCGAACTAAGGGCAGTTTGGTAATTGTGAAGAGTTGGAGTGCAGAACTTAATTAATGGGGGTGCAGGAAGTAACGCCACTGATAAGAAACCCAATCCGAGCTAAGGGCAGTTTGGGAATTGTAAAGAGCTGGAGTGTAAATCTTAATCAATGGGGGTGCAGGAAGTAACGTCACTAATAAGAAACTCAATCTAGGCTAAGGGCAGTTTGGTAATTGAATAGTGGTGCAGGTGCAGGCTCAAACCAGTGGGGTGCAAAGAACAGCTTCACTAGTCAGAAGCCCACTTATGTTAAGGGCATTTCAGGAATTGGAAAAATGTGGGTGCAGAACTTAATAAACAGGGGTGCAGGAAGCACCTCCACTAATTGCAACTCAGCCTAAAGTCAGGGGTATTCTGGTAATTGGGGGAATAAAGGGTGCAGACACAACCACATGGGGTGTGTGCAGCACCCCCACTAACTAGAAACCCATCTAGGGTTTGGAAGGCACATGTTATGGAGACAATGGCGGCGGCGGAAGCCATGGTTGGCGAGGGTCGAGGTGGCTTGCGTTGGCGGTGGCCACCACGGGAGCGGCAGCGACGGTGGAGGCCACCGACGGCGGTAGTGGCGGCGTTCGGAGTAGAAAAGTGGCGTTTTCATGGCCGTTTTGCGGTTGCCCGTGTTGGGGCTCACGACATTGCTGTCCATGGTGGTTTTGGGTGCTTTGGTGGTGGCTTTTGAGGCGTGGGTTGGTTGCTTGGTGCAATTTGTGATAGTATGTGTTGTATAGGAAACATAATGCAAAGATGGTGCAAGGGAGAAACATAAACACAGAAATTTTTCTTTTCTTTTATCGTATCTTTCTTGCTCTTCTTAAATGTTTTTCCCTTTTTCTTTTTTTTTCTCCCCACATGTGTTCTTCTTGTGACTAAACAATGATCCCCCGTGTGTGCTTTTTTTCTCCCTCTTTTTTATTTGCATTATTATTATTATTATTTTTATTTTTATTTTTTATTTTTTGAAATTAAGGTGGTTAAGAGAAGTTACCACTTTTTGACCCATTCTCCTTATTTATTAATTTTTTTTTAAATTAATCTTCAAAATGAATCTACCTAAGAATTAGACTTAAGTCATTTTCTAACGATAACAATTTATTATTTATTATTAATTTTATTTTTAATTAAGTGGAGAATATGAGTTGTTATCTAAGTAGTTTAAAAATTATTATTTACAAATATTTATTTATTTATTTATTTTAAAAAATAATACGTGGAGTTAAGGAGTGAGAACATGAGAGTCTACTACCATTGACTCATTCTTTTTATTATTATTTTATTATTATTTATTTATTATCTTGAATGTGCAAATCAAGTAAATCAAGTAAACGGTTTGAAAACAGTCTTCCTTTCTTTCTTTTTATTATTTATTCTTTTTTTTAATATATATTTATTTTTATTATTATTTATTTATTTATTATTTTTTTCAGATTATGTTGTTTTAATTTAGATATTTTTGTTATTTTCTTGTTATTTTTATTTTTTTAATATTAATTAATTATTTTATTTTATTTTATTTTTTAAAATTACCACCTTTTTTTCTTTTGTAGTCTTTTTTTTGCTTTGTAATGGAAAAATTCAAATTTTATTTATTTTTTTATTTTTATTATTTTAAGAAAACTTAAACTAATAAATATATATTTTTATATTATTATTCATTTTTTCTTTATTCATTTTTATCATTATACTTTAATTTAAAAGATTACCCAGATAAAATCGGGTGTTGATAAAGGTAAAATAGTTTGTATTAGAAAAAGTTTGTCTTTTTAAAAACATAATTTGTACAAATTACCTTGTTTTTCTTGATTTTATTTTTCATATATAAACTTTGTATTTGTCTACTTACAATATGTACTCTTACAACTTATTAGTGTCAAGACTTAAATAGTCTTATACTTTTATACCAAAATATAAGAATCATAAATAATATTTTTTATATCACAAGTTTTAATTATGATAGATATAAGTAAGTAATGAACTTATTATTTCTTAGTGTGATATTGTTTGATGTGTATTAACATGTGTGTTGATAATGAGATAATATATGACCCTAAGTAGAAAATAACCAAACAATTTAATATTTATCTTAACATAATCTGTTAAACAGTGTAATTAACTTTTTTTTATTCATAAAATCAATCATTAATGATAATCCCATTATTTATTTTAATGTGTTTTTTTTACAATTCACTTGTCACTCGAATCAAATTTTTTATTTATTATGTTCGCAAAGATAAAAGATAAGTGAATGAAGGAGAAGAAAAATTTAGTAAAAAAACAATTTGTAAAGAAAAAAAAAAGATATAAATAACTTAGAGAATCCGATACAAAACAAAGTTATAATTTTTCTTCTATAATCTATATTTCTTTATTTTCTATAAATAACTCTATCCATTTATACTTTGAAAATTTTAAACTTAATAAGCTAATTTATATATGTACACAATGACATTAGATATAATTCTATATTGAACACAACCATACCCATCCTTTATACTGTGTAAGTTAAAAGTAGCTTACTAAAAAAACACTTTATGTTTAGAAAAACTTTATAAAATTAGTTAAAGAAACTAATAAAAAATAAAACTCATATTGTAAATAAGATTAACTTTATATATTACTCATGTAATAAGTTAAGAATTAGATATAAACTCACATTTACATAACATAAATATATAACAAAATATATTATTTATTTATTTCTTTAAAAATTATTTTAAATTATATATTTTTTTAAATAATGTTTATTTAAAATTTCATTATTATTATTAGTCTTATCATTTGTTTATATATTAGAGATTAAGTATGACTTATTTTTTTATATTTAAATCATATTCTAATAAAATTGACGATGTTTCGAATATAAATGACAATTATCATTAAAGGTAAACTTAAAAATATGTAAGATATAAACTAGACATAATGTAAGAAAAAATAGAAAAAGAGTAAATATAAACGAAATTTCAAATTATTAATATTTTTAAATAAGGTTTAAAATTTTATTATTTTAAATAATTAAGTTATTTTTTTCGAATTTCTAAAATCTTAATATCTTTTAAAATTAGAAATAAGTTAACAACATCTCAAAGGCAATAAGACAGAAAAATATGAAAATATATAATTATAAAAGATATAAAAAATTCTAAATATTACTTTTTCATATGATACCTACATTTTTTTTGAAATTTCCAAAGGTTTAAAATTTCTTTAGAAACATGTTTTATTATACATATTTCAACTTTTTTATATGCATAAATTATTCTTGAGAACATCGTCATCCAACTATAAGAGATATTGTTGGAATTTGCTTTGAAAGTTGTGCAATAAAGGTTGTAATTATAACATGGGAAGAATTAAATTGAAGCAAATTTATTATAAAGGTAATTTAACTTATTTTATATTTTAATTTTTTATCAATCGCCTCTAGAACATTGTTCTCATTTCCAATTATTCTTAGTTGCAACACAACACTCTCTGCTTCTGCTGCCATTAGCGCAGAATCAAACATCTCGAAATTGATAGTGCAACTTGTTAATTTTCCTCCAATCTATGGATTCTGAAAAAGCGTTAGAGCTTGTCAAGCACGGTGTCACTCTTCTCTTCCTCGATGTTCCTCAGTACACTATGGTCGCCATCGATACTCAGGTACTTCATTCTTCTATTATTTTCTGGATTACCAAGTTGTTGTCTTTTTATTTTTTATTTCAATGCTGTCATCATGGTATCTGAAAATGAAATTTGAAATTCGTGGGGTGGAAAGCTAAAATAAAAATCCAACCTTGATTTCGGTCTTGTTTCACACTGACAATCTGACATTGTTTTTCTTCTGTTTTTCGTTTGGTAGATGTTCTCTGTGGGGCCTGCTTTTAAGGGTATTAAGATGATCCCTCCTGGCACTCATTTTGTGTACTATAGTTCATCAAGCAGGTTTGATCATCTTGCCCAGTTATCCAGTGAAATCCTATGTTTCCCCTGTGGATATTAGTAGATTAAAAGGCAAAGATAAGAGTGGTGGGTGTTCTTGTATGTGATAAACCAATGCTTTTCCTATACTATTGTCTTTTCTGTGAGTATTAGTATCGTTTCAATCTTGTATACTGTGGCAAAGTGTAGTTTTTGGGAAATGACCTTGGATCATAGTATCTGAAATGATGTATCTCTTTCATATGGTCTCTCTATTATCATGTTTGCTGACCATATAATGTTAAGCATAAGACGTCACTGTTTCTATCTGTTGCTAGAATTGATAATTTTTCTTAAATTTCATGATTTTTCAAAGTATTTGGTGCATTGAGTCTCCTGTTTTTCTTTTGGGGTATTCATGCAGAGATGGAAAAGAGTTCTCACCAATTGTTGGATTCTTCATTGATGCTGGCCCTTCAGAGGTATGAAAAATAAAAATTTCAGTGTCTAAAATAATTCAATGAAATTTACATTAATTTTGGTTCGACAGAGCTTTGATTGAATATTTTTTATAGTTTAAAAATCATGATTGGCACCATATCTTAATGTTTTAATTACTGTTCTTACTTATTATTTGACAATGGAATCACAGTTGAGACGGGGTGTAATCTGTATGCTTAGTTTTTAAATGATTTTGTTACTTTTTTATGACATTGATTTTTGCTATGATTTTTTGATAGATTCTCAAGGATATTAGTTCATTGTTTTTGTACTGGCCTATGGAAAATGTCCATGATACGTCAAAGCTTAAAGATTTAAGAAATGAATTAGTTCTGAATAATACCAATACTAATTTTATGAAGATGATAACTCAGAAAGAAGGTAAAGTGACTTAAACATTTCCTGTTAATTGAGCTAGAAGTTTAACTCTGACTCTGTTTCCTTGCCGAATGATGGTGGAGTTAAAAATATTACATGTAGTTATTGCCTTCTTGGTGTGGAATTGTTTTTCTTACTTGTACATTGTCCTGTCTTTCAATAATTTTGGGGTGTAAGTGCACTTTAACCATCTTCATTACTAAAAATGAAGATAAAGTTATAAATGTGGGAGCTGGGAGTTATCCAAAGAAATAAAGACCATGAAGAAAGGTGAATAAAAAGATTAAGAACGGGAAACATGCAACACAACATGCTAATTTCTGTGTAAATCTAACAAAGACACTCCTATAACAAAGCCATTAGAATAGTATCACAGAGAATCAAGGAGAGATACTTAATCTATTAATCAAGGCTCATGTGTTTGCCCCTGTTTGTGATTACTTTGTATTTCCAAAAAAAATATAAGAAATAATGTGACGGTGATTATGTGGTTTTTGGTCTCATGATCATGCAGGTTATTGTTCGTAAATGGGATCAACAAGAGGAAAGGTTAGTCAAAGTTCATGAGGAAGAGGTATGTGTTCTTTTAAAATTTTAACATAGGTATAATTAACGTGATATGTCTGTAATGCAGCAAAATGTCATGATTGATATTGTTTACATCCTGTTAGTCAAATTAGGTTATCGTGAGAAAAATATTTGGAAAACTATAATTTTAGTGAATTTTCTTCAGAGTTTGTGCATTTTGTAGAAAATGTGGAGTATCCCCTAAAATTCCATCAAATCAGTGCTAATTTGTGTTTGTATTTATGTATCAGCCACAACTTACCAAGGAAACAACTTTTCTGCTTTCATTTCTCTTTATTCCATGCTCATCATTTATGTCTCATATTTATTGTTTTATCTATTTGTCATTTAGGAAGAAAGATACAGTCAGGCTGTTAAAAATTTGGAATTTGACAGACAACTTGGGCCTTACAATCTTAGCCGTTATGAAGATTGGAAACGATTATCTAATTTTATCACAAAGAGTGTCATTGAACGGCTTGGTATGCCATTTACATGACTGAGGTGTTCTGTGTATTAAATACTTCATTGATAATTTGATATTGAATTATATTATTTATGTTGATTTATGAATCAGAGCCAATTGGAGGTGAAATTACTGTTGAATGTGAAAATGAGATCGTTAGAAACACTACTAAAATCCCATTGGAAGAAGCACCAGAGAAGCAGCTGAAGGTTGGTAATTCTGCATCATCTGTTGGCAAGTCTCAGAGGAAAGGATGTTATTATACCTCAATTCCACGTGTTGTTAAATGCAAGGGTATGAGTGGGCAGGAACTCACTTCTTTAAATCTTGACAAGGTTGGTATACACACCTTGCTGAATGTTTGGTCCCTGAAAAGTAACTGTGATAAAAGGCTTACTACAATCAATTCTCTTACCCTGAATTTTACATATTATTGCTTGCTGATTTGTGCACTTTTTTGGTGTACCTTCTCAGACACAATTATTAGAAACCTTACTGGCAAAAGATTATGGAGGTTCTGAAGACATGCTTCTTGGAGAACTGCAGTTTGCATTTGTTGTCTTTTTGGTATTGTGAACGAAATGTATTTTGTTTATATATTTTGTTGACTTTTGTTCAATCCAATGTGACATTTTGCAATGGCGCAGATGGGCCAATCGCTAGAAGCATTTCTCCAATGGAAGTCATTAGTTAGCCTTTTGTTTGGCTGCACTGAAGCAGTAAGCATTACTTTTTAACTAGACTGAATAATGCATGCATAGACTCTCTGCCTGGACTTTGGAGTTTCTGGTTTATTCATATTCTTGTCTGTGTCATGATCCATAAACCAACTATCCCAAAATCTTCAAGCAGTTAGGTGAAGGCATGCAAGTGGTTTTATATTGCATCTCTAACATTCACCCTTACGTGAGGGCCCCTTGGGCTTGAAGGGTGGATAACATCCCTACCCATTGACCTCAATATTAGAAGAATCAGGGTGGCAAATATTGTAGCTAAAGACCATCTGATCATAGAGACTTTGATACCATGTTGTGAACCATCCCAAAAAGTTTTAGCTGTTGGGTGAAAGCAGGGGAATGGTTTTATTACATCTCCAACAATCTGCTTTTCCACCTCAAAAAATAAATGTATTGAATTGCTGATGTTGAATATATTAAAGCTGTTTATCAAACATTCAGACTATATGAGATATCTATATTTAGTTAAACACAATAGTTAAGTTATTAACCATTATGATTTTCATTAATCTGCTGTTCAATTGACTTAGTACGAGTGATATATGTGTGTGTGAACCTCTAACATTCATCTTTTGAATGTTCTTGGTTATTTTATTAACAGCTTAAGCTTTAAGTGAAGTGGCTCTATGACATCTGCTTAATGTCTGTTGTTGCTCTATATTCAATGAGTATTTGTGTTTTCTTGGATGCTTGTTTGGTCTTTCAACATGGTGGGTCAGTTTGTTATTCTTTATTCTAACTTGGATTCTACGGGCTTTACCATTTTGCCTTTGCATCATTTGCTAGACGGTTCCTCATCTTTTAAGATTTGTGCTTCTAGCCAGAAAGTAGATATAAACATAATAAGAGACATCATTTTCTATTCTTTTATATGGAGATTTCTGCAATATATTTTTCCATGAACACTTTTTGCTTCTTTCTTGGGACATTTTATGGTGGTAGAGCCTCGGTTATGTGTTAGGAGTCCCACATTAAATAGGATAATTTAATTGGATATGGATACAAGACCACCCTTGTTAGTTTTGGTAAGATATGTAGTGTTGGATTGCTTAGGTGCAAATCAATATGAAGTTATATGATTTCATAATATATATATTTTGTTATTTTGCAGCCTTTCCGCACACGAACTCAACTATTCACAAAGGTGAACTTTTTATATAATTTTCTTATTTTTGTTACCTTTAAGCACAAAACAGTGGCATTAATCCCTGGAATGCTGTTAAATTCATCCTTAATTTTATCTGTTCTGACTTCTGAATGTAGTCTTGAAACTGCAAACTACTGATTCTTCATTAAAAAAATGAGTCATGATCTTGAATCTTTTATTATTTGTCAAACTCATTTCAAATGTTTGGAAATCAGAATTTTCACCTCCACACTTTTGTGGTTGGGGTGTGAAAGACAGGGAAAATAAAATAAAGTTCCGTAATATGTAGTCCTAGAAATAAGGGAGAAGTGTTTGGCAGGTTTGGTGTTGATATTTAACTGTATGGACTGTACTTATCAGAACAAAAAAAATCCACAAGGTGATTCAATTGAGGCAGCAAATAATATGAACTATATTATAGTCCATAAGTTTAATGTGTTAGTTATTTGAGATATTTTATATTTTCTAATTTATCTTCTTTTACTCTTTGTAATATATAACTTTTTATTTAAGATCCTGTCTGTATCATTATGTACATCATTTGATTGGATTTCTTTTTTATCAGGAAGCTGTGGCTTTTTAAATTTCTGGTATATTTGAGATGTTTTCGTTAATACGTTAAAGTTGGTCTAAAATTCTTGTACCTTGCCTTCTTTCTCGTTTGCCTCATCTTCTCTTTTTGAACTCATTTCTAATACATTACGGATTCTTGCAGTTCATAAAAGTCATCCATAATCAACTAAAATACGGACTACAGAAAGATCACATGGATGAAACAGGATCACCACCACTGTTGGATGATTCTTTGATTTCAACTGATAGCTTTTTGCACCATGTTTGCAAGGTATTTTCACTTATGATAACTCACTAGTCATGCAAATTTAATTTTTGACTCTCACCTACCTTTATTAATTCTAAGTAGCTAGATTGTCACCTATTCTGGTCAGTTATGGATTTTAAGATCCTGAAATTCTAGAACTCGTCATTTTAGCATCAATCTTCAATGTGGAGGTTAGAAGTTCATTTCATATATTTGATTTATAATGGTTAGCATCTTAGATTTCACATTGTTCTAGTTGATATGCCCAAAACTGTTACATAAGCAACTCAATCCAAGGTGAAAATCAGAAAAAAGGCTCATAATTTTTATAAGAATAATGTAGGTTTTACAGAATGCAGTTTCCTTTCCTAACTGAAAATCAAATTCTCCTGATTTAAGCATATCCATCCTCCCTACTGGCATCAGCATCCCTGTTTCCAGAATAACACAATTAATGCATGCTTATAACAAGCAGACGTGTCTTTTTAAGCCTATACCACACAGGATGTCAGAATCATAAAATATACAGATGTTTTTGTGAGATTTCTAACTTCTAAAAAATTTTCAAGGGAGTCTTGTTCAGGGTAAATGGGGCTAAAAGAAAATTCCCCATCCTTGTTCTATGATTAAGGTATATCCCCCTTACAAGGCAGGTTTTATTTTGAGGAGGCCTTTGATTCTTGTGGACTAGTTGCCCAAAGTATTGTCTGTTTCTGCTAATACTAATTGAATATACCATTACAGAAATTTGATTTCATATGCTTTGCTGAGGTCAAGTGCAACTTATTCCTTTTGATTGTTTTGGAATTGCAGGACTTCTTTTCATCATTGCTAGATGGGTCGGTTGTTGATGGAGATCTTTTAAAATGGGTATGAGCATGGAACTCATATTTTCATATAATGTGATATTATTATTGATATTCTACCCTCCTCAACCTGCCACATAATAAAGCATTGATGTTTTTTAAAAAAAGTGACTTCAGGTTGTGCTTCTCGTGCTTGAAATGCATTATGCAGGAATACAATATTTCATGGATAGATTTTGAAATTTTCGAAGAAAATTTTTTTCTGGATATGTTGGTCCTCCATATTATTTATATGAATTTTTAGGCTGAAAACTTGTTGATGTGATATGTACAATTGCCTCTATGAACAATTTCTTGTCAGTATTCTAATCTTGCATTTTAAACACATGCATGTTCTAATTTGAGATTATTATGCAATAAGGTTTAGACTATAGAGTATAATACCAAGTCTATGCTTTTGCTTTATTTTGTCGGCTATAAAATTGGTTGCACACTTGCAGCATTTGCTGCTTGCTAGGCACAGTGTATTTGATTATTTGTGAAGAGGAAATTGCAATCTCCCTGTTCTTGCAGACCAGGAAATTTAAGGAGCTGTTGGAGAGCAGTCTAGGGTGGGAGTTTCAGCAGGGCAGTGCTGTTGATGGGATATATTTTGAGGAGAATGATGAGGTCCGTATATGAATCTATCCAAGTTGCTTTGCTTTGTGTATGTTGCTTTTTTCTGTGTATGTTTCTTTGTTCATGCACTTTGTTGGTTCACTTTGCAGTATGCTCCAGTAGTGAAGATGTTGGATGATGAAGCTCTAGTAGGCTAAAAATGTGGATTATGTCATCACTTGGCTATAACAGATGCTTCCCCTGGAACTAAATCATGACTCATACTACTTTGCATTACCTTTTGGCCAACTCACTCTCACAACTGTACCCTTTTCATAGATTGTACAGTAAGACATACCTAAGCTCCACCTTTGCAGACAAACTATAGGAAGATCACTTTACAGCATTTCAAAAGTCAGGTGTTGGATCTGAAGCAGAAATTCAGTAACTTTTCTCTATACTGTGATAGACTTTCAATAACTTTGATGGAGGTTGATGTTTATTATCTACAAGAGCTGCTTAAATTTGGTATTTTTCTAGCTTCAATAGATTAAGAAATTTGTGGATTTCTTATGAATTGTTTGAGGAGCTGGTAAGTGGAGTATTGGCCTTTGAAAATGAGACAATGAGATAATCAGAAGCAGATAGCACTAGCTAATGAAATTGTATATCACCTGAAAAGAAGAATGAACCACTATTTTATTTTGAATTCCTTTTTCTTCTCTCTTCTTTTTTATTCATACACTCCAAACATTTAGTATATTTTTATTTCATTATTTTTTTCTGAACTGTATTAAAAGGTTATATAATGGACATTGGCGTCACTTATTATATGTTTAACATCAGGCATACCTTAGATTATTAAAAATTAACTTGATGGCAAATTTGTTTTTAAGTGAATAAAAAAAGGGCTTTCGTTCTCATTTTTAACATTTACATGACAACTAAGGGTGCCAACTTGTTTGGTTTTAAAGTTTTTAATGAAATACAAGAAGAAAAATATTATTCTTACACGTCAAATTATTCAATTCCAATCAATAATTGAAACTTAAAAATATTTTTATTATGTTAGTGTTTTGTTTGATTGTTTTAGAACGTGAGTTTAATTTTGACGTTGAAATATAAGGTAACATTTGCCTGTTTGTTTATTCCGGTGTTCACATTTCACTCAATAAATTTAGTCATGTTATCAATCAATGAAGTTAACGTCAAATTATTAAATACAGAGAAAGCGTAATAAATTATTTAATACATGTATGTTTTCTTACTCTTACAATTTATTTAAATTAAATTCATAAAACGTCTAATTTTATCAAAAAGTTGGGTAAGAATATGATGATAAACTATGCATGAATAAAAAAACATGGATAAAATGTGACCAAAATTTTGAATGATAAATTATGTGAAAATTGAAAATATGTCGATAAATATGTAAAAAAAAACTTGAATAATAAAGCTTGTGAAACGATTATAGTGGTGTAATTAAGTTGTTTATTCATTGAAATAGGTAAAACTACGTTCTTTAATAATTTTTAACATGTTCTTATATGATTTCTAGATTTTTCTTAATTTCTTAAAGAGTGTCCACCTGATTAGAAAAAGAAAAACTTTAAGTAACAAGTGCTTACACAAAAATGAATAAACAGTGTATCTTACACAGATTTGAGGTCCTGCATAATAAATTAGGTGGATCTATAAGTAGATTGATGTCAAAGTCAATGGTGTGGAATCAAAGTGTGGGCAATGAGTCTGAAACACTTCATGGCTACTTACCTACACCATTGCTACTTGCTACTACTGTGCTAGACCAGAGATTGCCATGTATGACCACATTAATTGAAATTCAGAGTTTCTTCTCACTCCTTACTGTCCAAGCAAGTGGAAAATATAGTAACAATTTTGGCACTTTTTAATGTCTTATCATGATTGGACCTACCACAAGGTCCTCTCACTCCATGCCAAATGCCAATTGCCATTGCCATGTTTCTTAATGATTCTCATGCACAATGTCAACCCTTAATAATCTTCACCAACTTTTGTCAATGTGATAATACTAAACTACCTGCATTCATTTCCCCCTCCACCTCCCACTCTTTCACTTGTCTGGTCAAAATAGAGAGAAAACACACACCATATTGGGTTATTGCTGAATATAATAAGGAAAAAAAAAATCCAATATTTAAGTTCAGAATAGACCAATGCTATGATAAGTTTGTAATATTTTTAGTCCACAAAGCCTTTTTTTTTTTCTCAGTCCAAACGGAACACAGATCTAACTCTAACCTTTTTGCCTGAAAGTTTGCGTTTTTGGCATAAAAAGTTGTGATGCACTTGAATCATATCCATGTGACCTTAAAAAATATAAAATGTTTTCACACCATCCATTGTGTGTTTCCAACTTATTTTTATGAGTGTTATTAGTCAACAATAGCATCCGCCAGACATTGAATTGTCTTTTGGGTTACAAAAAGCTTTGAACTTTCACAACCCCCTCTCTTTATATCTATATATATATATATATATATATATAAATCTAACGGTTGAGGCCATGCAAAGTTGTCGTCCAAGAAGGACAGTGAGCAAGGCAACAAGAGAAAAACAAATAAAAGATAAGGTTGGAGCTATGGATCCC
>Ga0209489_108830_pt1 | contig 13262 bp, 13 predicted proteins | sample SiratrowhiteBW_FD_187527 | JGI IMG/M metagenome (GOLD analysis project Ga0209489, IMG submission 187527) | Root nodule microbial communities of legume samples collected from California, USA - Siratro white BW (SPAdes) (version 2) | ecosystem: Host-associated > Plants > Roots > Nodule | place... | reverse complement strand
GGCGGTGGTTCTGCTGCTGTGTGGCTCTGCTTGCAATTTGTGTTCTCGTGTTGAACCCAGCTCTGATACCAATTGATGAGTCTTAAACAAACAACACACACAAATAATCTGCAAGGAATAGAAGAAAAAACGGAACACGGGCAACACACAAGATTTAACGTGGTTCGGTTTTCCTAATCCACGTGCAACACACAAGAATTTTATTCACTTGTGATTGCTAAAGATTACAAATACAAGTTGTGTATTTATAGGGAGAAACTAGGGTTACTGTCTAATTGGGCCTAACTCAAATCAAGCCTCCACAAAGCCCAACATGCAATACATGTGGATAAATCATGCAGAAGAATTTAATATATCACTGTATCTGTTTTATATACACGTCTTAATATATAAATAATTTGATAGGGAAACAAGTTCAGGTTACGTAGTAGAATTTAATTTGAGAAGAAAAATAAATGTTGAAAGTAAAACATATTAAAATATAAATAATTTAAAAAATTTAAAAACATAGAAGTTATGTGTTGTTAACGAGAAAAAAAATAATAAGATCGAGGATCTGTGTCTAGAAATGAGTATTTAATTTATATATACAGGTGGATAGTTCATTCTTATTGGTGAATCATAACAAACTCTGTAGAAAAAACTGTTGAATATTTATATATATATATATATATATATATATATATACAATTTTTTTTATCTAACACTTTTACTGTATATCCACATATTATTAAAATAAAAATAATTTAAAAGAACGTAACTAACCATAGGGGAAAACATTTTTACCAAATAAAAGATATTAGAATTATTAAAACACAAGTTAGCATTATACATTTTTAATATATTTTTGAGGAGATCATGATCTTTATATGAAATGCAAGTAAAACATTTCTTAATATATTTTATTATTAATTAAAACATATTACAATGTAGAAATGAAGAATGATTTTATCAAAAAGAAATTTGTAATTCACACAATTAATAAGACCAATTATAAAAGCATAACCTGGAGACTTCTTGGTATCAAGTCATGTGGTCTACAATTAGCATATGCACTAAGTCTACGATACCATAAAGAATAGGGCAAATAATAGGGAGTTATGATTCAAGTAGTTGCCAACTAATAAATGTCTCCTACAGAACAGGGCAAATATTAGACTCTTTCTGCATTATTTATTTTCTATCAAGTCACCTCAATGACATCACAAAGTCTCCTTAATTTTTATTAAAGTCAACTCTTATCATTTACCCATTTTTTGAATAAATGAGGACTACATAATCTAAAATAAGGAAAAATAAATATTTTTTATGATTATATGACTCCATAACTGATTAAAAATATATTCTAATTTATCATAATAATAATAATAAATAAGTAAATAAAAATGATATTATCATTAATACATATTAACTAAATAAAATTGTTAATATTAATTAGAAAATATTTTTATTCGTTTTTTCGATTAAATAATCTTTACTTTCATTTTTTTTCTTTTTCTCTATTTCTTAAGAAATAAACAAAATAAATATTAACCTTAAAATTTTAATGTTTTTAATTTTTATATATTTTATTAAAATAAACATTTCATTAAAATTATTGTTTCTATCTATATTTATTTATATTAAATTTGTTATCTTTAAAATATAGTTTGTTTTGATATACATTGGTTTTATTCTAAAAAATACACGACTAAATTGAGATAGGGATTATTTATAAATTATTATTTATTTCGACTTTCAAACTATTATTTTCCGTGTAGGAAAATAATAACTTTAACAATTTTAAGAGACTTATGACACTAAATATTAAGCTACTTCTTGCCCTACAAAAAAACAGATAGTATTATAATCTCATTATTTGTATTTTCCCTAAATAAAGTACAGAAAGGAACCCAATGATGTGAAGGTTATCTCAAGTCTCTATCTTCTCCACGACGTATCGTAAACAAATAAATAAAATTTTAGAATAGGAGATAAAAGATTGATAATTAATCTGAAGGACATTATAGGGATGATCTTTGGATTTTGTTTGATACCAACTATTCTATCAATCATAATATTGGAGTTTTGAAAGTTTATATATAAAATTAATTTAAAATCTAAAGTAAATTATAATTATTTTAATTAATTATATTTTTACAGTATCTCATTGTAATTTCTGATTTATTTTAGCTTAAATTAAACGAGAATGAACAATTATCTTGAAAATAACTATAAATAAATTTAAATATTTTATTATTCTTTTTATTATAAATTATTAGATTATGTGTATTTTATTTTATTTTCAGGAACGTCTAACCTTTTAGCGTTTAGACTCCAAAATTTAGAAAACATTTGAGTTTAGGCTAAGAGCAAATGATTAAAATTAATATAGGTAAATTTTTCATTTTTTATATAATTGATTTTTTTTCTTTGTATGTGGGGTTTTTGTACTTCAATTGTTTCTTTATATAATTTTTGTATCGGCATGGGCGACCACTATGCTGTATGAACCGAGTAGTAAACGCCCATACCCACATAAAGGCCGCTTGATATGACTATATCAAATGACAAACACTGACAGTAGCAGTTGGCAAAAGGCTGCCACAGTCAGAACCTCGACCAATCACAACTAGTCCGTACAGGTTTTGACCTCTATAAATACTAAGGTCCAAAGCCATACAGGTACCATTCGATTCCTTAACTAATAGTTCCAACATCCGGATACTGACTTTAGCATCGGAGCGCCTTTTTGCAAGAATCCTCCCTCTCCCATAGGAGCCCCCTGATAAAGACACATCTAACATTCAATTCCCGGATAGCAGGAGCGTAGTAGGATTGAAGACTACTGACTTCCCGGCCTCTATAAGAACATTTGGCGCCCACCGTGGGGCCAGAGGCGGTAATTAAGTAAGTTGGATGGTTTCAACCCGAAGTCAAGTTCACAATCAGAGGCGAGATAGTGTGATGGCGAATCCAAACCCAATGACCCTCATCCTTTCCCTTCAGCGTGAAGTAGAGGAGATAAGGAGGTAGAACAATTGCGGTCTGTCAGACGTAAGAATGAGGAGGAAATACATGCTCTGAGACAGGAAAACAAGGACATGAGGAGAAAACTCTATGGGGAGCGATCTACTCCTTCAACTCAGGGAACAAAATGCACAAAGGCTATGACTCATTCAAATCGATCCCGAATTCATAGGGACCAGAGTGTTGATGAGGAGGAGTCTCCCTTGGAAAACTCGGGATATGTCACGCCCGACTTAGAGCAGCGTCATCCCTTCACCGACGACATTCTTGGTACTGAACTACCAGCCAAGTAGATGGGGCTCAGCATAAACAAATATGATGGTACGACGAATCCTGATGAGCACGTGGAGGCTTACGAAACAGACATGCGCTTGTATACGGTTAACCAGGCGGTGATGTGCAAGATATTCCCAAAATCCCTGAAAGGAATGGCCTTGAGCTGGTTTACTCGTTTGCCCCCTACTCTGTTGACTGTTTTAAGACTCTCGTAAGCCTTTTTAATGCCCAGTTCGTTGCCAGTAGACTGCACCATTTGACGTCTATGTCAGTAGTTAACTTGCGGCAGGAAAAAATCGAGACTCTCCGGGTTTTCATGGAGAGGTTCGGAAACCTTACGTTGCAAATCCGTGACCTTAACCCGGAGGTCGCCTTACATCATCTAGTAACCGGACTTAAACCGAGACCTTTCACAGACGATCTCTGCATAAGACCGACATATAGTTTAGAAGAAATTAAAAGAAGGTCCACCAAATTCATGCAACTTGAAGAGGTCAGAGAATTCAAAAATCGTCTAAGGGTCGATTCTTTCCAAGAAAAGGTCAAGCCTCGGGAAAACAGGCACCCTCCTCTGACGTATGTGAAGACCAGAGAAGTTAGGATGTCGAGGTTTCAGCAGTACACGCCGTTGACGACAAACAGGGGACAAATTCTAGAGGAAGCGCTGCATGCTTCCCTACTGTCCACGCCCAGGAGAGGAACCACCCTCGCGCAACGCCGACACTAGTAAATATTTCACCAAAATTACGGCCACACAACGGAAGATTGTGCAGCATTGAAGGATAAAATTGAGGAGCTCATACAAGCTGGACATTTGAAACAGTTGGTTCAGCGGCCGACACAAAGGGCCGAGGAGGAGGGAAGAGCTTTCGGGCGTCGCAATGACGCTCAACACTCAAAGCGTCTGAGAAGGGAAGAGAACACAAAACCACCTTGTCGACAAAGGATGGAGATCATACCTGCGCGTCAACAAACTGAACCAGCACTTCATGGGGTCATGAACACAATAGCTGGAGGATTTGCGGGAGGTGGGGCAACCGCAACTGCAAGAAGAAAGCATCTTAGAGTAATGCAGGCTGTTAATGCCGTAATAACTCCCCTCAGGAAAAGAATGCCGCCAATAACGTTTACCAATGCTGATTTCAGAGGAATCGATCCTACATAAGACGACCCAATGGTTATAACGGTCGAGATAGAAAACTTTGTTGTCAGAAAGATATTAGTAGATCAAGGAAGCTCAGTTGACATCTTGTACTGGAAAACTTTAAAGAAGTTGCAAATCCCTGAGTCCGACATCCAGTATTACAAAGATCAGATTGTGGGTTTCTCAGGCGAAAGGGTGGACACGAGAGGATACATTGACCTGTATACCAAATTTGGAGAAGGGGCAGCAACATGTAAGGTCATCAAGATCAGATACCTCCTGGTAGAGGCCAATACTTCTTACAACGTATTGCTAGGTCGCCCATCTCTCAATAAACTTGGCGCCATAGTATCGATACCTCACCTCGCAATGGAGTTTCCTTCAGCCTCGGGGGATGTTATCACCCTGCATGTGGATCAGAAAATGGCGCGAGAATTCTACGCTGCTAGTTTGAAGATCGAGCCCAGGGGGAAAGGGAAGAGGGCGAGAGGAGGTCCCTTGAACGAAGCAGAGAGAGGACCCCAGGGCATGAACACATGGTGGCGGTCACTGATTTGGACCCAAGAGTTGATGATATTCGGGTAGAGCCAGGCGAGGAGGTGTGCTCAATTCCAATAAAAGATCCCGAACACTGTACCAAGATAGGAGATTCACTGTCAGGAACTGAGAGAGACGAATTAATCAAGCTGTTGTTGGACAACATCGACATGTTTGCATGGACGGCAACCGACATGTCGGGAGTGGACCCAAGCATCATAGTGCACCTATTGGCAGTGTGTAGAGTAGCCAGGCCCGACGCCCAGAAAAAGCAGAAGTTGGGTGAAGAAAAGAGGTTGGCAGCCTGTACAGAGGCTGCAAAACTACTACAAGCTGGCTTTATTCGAGAGACGCACTATACCACATGGCTGGCGAATGTTGTCATGATAAAAAAACCCAATGGAAGATGGCGGATGTGCACAGATTACAATGATTTGAACAAGGCATGCCCAAAAGATGCCTACCCACTTCCTAGTATTGATCGCCTAGTTGATGGCGCCTCAGGAAACGAGCTGCTGAGTTTCTTGGATGCCTATTCAGACTATAATCAGATAAGCTTGCATCCCAAGGATAAGTTAAAAACAACGCTCATGACTTATGACGCCAATTACTTTTATGAAGTTATGCCTTTTGGATTAAAGAATGCAGGAGCAACAAATCAAAGGCTCATAGATAAGGTGTTTAAAGGTCTCATTGGACGAAATGTAAAAGTCTACGTTGATGATGTCGTGGTAAAGTCCAAATCTCGCAGTGGGCACATTCAAGATCTGCATGAGGTGTTCACGGCGCTGAGTGCGGTAGGCATGCGATTAAATCCGGACAAATGCGTTTTTGGTATGGAAGGCGGAAAGTTCTTAGGCTTCATGCTCACGCATCGTGGCATTTAAGCCAATCCAGATAAGTGCAAAGCGATCATCGAAATGAAGAGCCCCAGAAACATCAAGGAAGTGCAGAGGTTGATTGGAAGGATTACAACGTCGTCAAGGTTTATGCCAAAGATGGCTGAGAAAACGAAGCCCATCATCAGTTTACTCAAGAAAACTTCATGTTTTAGCTGGGATGACCGATGTGAGACCATTTTCGCTGAGCTCAAAGATTTCCTAGGAAGTCCGCCAGTTATACAAAAGCCCATTATGAGCCAACCAATTATAATATACTTATCCGTATCAAGAGAGGCAGTAAGTTCGGTGCTTGTTCAAGACCTTAAGGGGGAGCAAAGGCCGGTCTACTTTCTTAGCCGAACACTCCAGGAGGCGGAGGTCAGATATCAAATGATCGAAAAGGTCGCATTGGCGTTACTAATGACAGCCAGGCGGATGAGGGCGTACTTCCAGAGTCATCTGATAATAGTAAAAACCGATTTTCCCATTGCGAAGATACTGGAAAAACCTGACTTAGCAGGACGAATGATTGGATAGTCGGTTGAATTGTCTGAGTACGACATCCGCTATAAACCAAGAGGAGCCGTTAAGTCCCAATATTTGGCAGATTTCGTGGTTGAGATGAGTCACAACCTGGACGAGGAGTCACCTTTCTAGACGTTGTATGTAGACGGATCATCAAATCCAAAGGGCTCGGGAGCAGGAATTGTCTTGGAAGGACCTGGAGAGTTCGTGCTTGAACAATCTCTTAAGTTCAAATTTAAAACGTCGAACAATCAAGCGGAATACGAGACTTTGCTGGCAGGCCTAGAATTAGCAAGGGACATGGGAGCCGATTGTTTGGTGTGCCACAGTGATTCTGAACTCCTTGTTGGGCAGTTCAATGGTGATTTCCAAGTCAAAGATCCCCTCCTGCTCCAATATTACCACAAAGTTCGTATAGTCATGGAGAATTTTGAAAAGCTCAAGGTAGTACATGTTAGGCGAGAACATAATGCGAGAGTAGATCTGCTCTCTAAGTTCGCTAGCACCAAGAAAAGAAGCTGTCACAAGTCTGTAATACAACAGATGCTTAATACCTCCAGTGTGGGCGTTCTATTAGCTACCACTTTGGCAATAGAAGTTGAAATGCCATGGTTTGAGCCCATTAGGCGATACCTACAGAATGGTGACTACCAAGATGAGGATGAGCAGAAGATGAAAGCACAAAGCGCACGATATGTGCTGATTGGGGGAGACGAGGTTATTCGCAACCATTATTGAAATGTGTCACCATGAGCCAAGCTAAGTATGTATGGAAGAACTTCATACCGAAATATGTGGACTACACTCTAGGGCGAGAAGCATGGCAAACAGAGTTGTGCGAGCAGGATATTATTGGCCTACAATAAAAACAGACTGCACCGAGTATGTGCAGAAGTGCAGACAATGTTAGGAATATGAGAATCTTATGCACACTCAACCAGAAATCTTTCATAGCATTATGTCGCCATGGCCTTTCACCATGTGGGGAATGGACATCATAGGGCCATTCCCCCCAGGGAAAGGACAAAGTAAGTTTTTGTTGGTGGGAATAGACTATTTCACCAAATAGATAGAGGCGGAACCATTGGCTTCTATTACTGCAAGAAAGGTCTAAGATTTTGTTTGGAACAAGATTGTTTGTCGATTTGGAGTTCCACTCACTATAGTCACCGATAACGGCCGACAATTTATCGACCGGGGACTAATCAGTTTCGATGAAGGGTTAGGAATTCGGCATGTTACCAGCTCTGTGAAGCACCCCCAAACAAATGGACAAGCTGAAGCTGCCAATAAAGTCATCTTAAGCGAACTGAAAAAGAGACTTGGCGTTGCAAAGGGAAGGTGGCCAGAGGAGTTACTGGAAGTACTTTGGGCGTATAGATGCTCTCACCAATCTTCAACCTAGGAAACACCATATAGTCTGACATACAGCACAAATGCTATGATACCTGTTGAAGTCGGAATCCCCACTTTAAGACGACAGTTGATAGACTTGTCTTTAAACAATGAGAGTTTGGCTGCTAGAATAGATATCATCAATGAACTTCGAGACAAAGCAAGAATTAGGGACGAAGCAGGGAAGTTGAGGGCGACAAGAAGATACAACTCGAAGGTGAATCCACGATGTTTCCATCCCGGAGATCTCGTATGGAGAATGCGAAGTGGCGCAAGACAGAAGGAGGGAAAGTTCTCGTCCAATTGGGAGGGACCTTTCCGCATTCGTGAGACCGCTAGCAAAGGAGCATATCGCTTGGAGACATTAGCTGGCCAACCCATATCAAGGACTTGAAACGCCACTCATTTGAAGTTTTATTTCAGTTGAATTGTATTTCATGCACTTGTAATTTCGAAATTCCACTAATGCAGAAACCCCCTTTTTTGGTAAAGGTGTTATAAAAAAGAAAAAACACAGAGAACTCCACGGGGAATGAGGCGCCCAACACGCCTTCCCATTATTCAAGTAGGGAATGAGGCTCCCATCACGCCCTCCCACTACTCAAATGAGCAGGGACGACCATCGTGCCCTTCATAACCCAAGTAAGTAACGAGGCGCCCAACGCGCCTCACATCACCTAAGTGGGGAATGAGGCTCCCATCACGCCCTCCCACTACTCAAATGAGCAGGGGCGACCATCGCGCCCTTCATAACCCAAGTAAGTAACGAGGCGCCCAACGCACCCTAACATCACCTAAGTGGGGAATGAGGCTCCCATCACGCCCTTCCACTATCCAAATAAGCAAGGGCGATCGTCGCGCCTTTCCATTACCTAAATGGGTAACGAGGCGTCCAACACGCCCTCCTGTTAACTAAATAAGGAGCGAGGTAACCATCGCACCCTCGCGGGGAGTAAGGCGCCTACCTCACCCTTCCTTTACTAAAAAAGAAATAAAACACCGCTCATGGTTCAAATGGGAGATAGGGCGTCACAAACTCTCCTCAGACATGAGGAACGGGATGTTGAAGGGTTAAGATGCCCTCTCGTCATCCAGAAAGTATAACATCGCGAAGTAAATTGCTACATATCGTATTGAAATCTTGTGCGTAACAAAATTATTAAAGGCCACAGTTAAATCATACATTTTTAAATGCTCATAACTGCAAACTGCATTTGAAAAGAAAATAAGCACCTTTCTATTTCTTAGAAGAACGAAAGGGAGTCTTCCATATACAAAAGAAGGGTTGCACAAAGTAACCTATACAAATTTATCAACAGGTTGCTTAGAGCAGCCACCACTAACAACAAAAAGTGATATGAAAATACATAGGGGAACTATCAAAAAATTGGGTCAACTACAATAAATTGGGTACATCACAGGCTTCAGGGCGTCTTCTCATCGTCATCATCCGACTAGTCATCCAGCACAGCCGTAGTAGTAGTTTCACGAGTAGATAAAGGAGGCAAATCTTTGATGGGAACAGGGTGCCCATTAAAGACCTCTTTGTTCTCATCCATGTTATTGTTCTCAGGCACTTCGTAAAGAAGCACCGCTTGGCGGACAAATTGTCGGAAAGCCCCAAAATGGACAGACAGAACATAGTCTTTGAGATCATTAACCTCCGCCTGTAGTTGTACCCTAGTGGACATTTCTTGATCATGGGCGGCTGTAGCTTTAGCTAATGTCTCCTTGGTATTCTTCAGCTCGGTGGAAAGGCGATCCCGCTCCTTCTCGGATGCCTCAAGTTGAGATCTCAGCACTTCTTGGTCCGACTCAGCCTTCTACAAAGCCTCCCCTTGAGTAGTATTGGCATCTAGCGCTGTCTGCAGAGACTCATTCGAGACCGCCAACTCCTTCTTCAGTTTAGCCACCTCAGACGATGACCCTTTGGACCATTCCAGACGCAAAACCTTGGCAAAGGTAAGGGCGTGACTTTGCATCTCCAAGAAGGCGTCACCAAGCTCCTCAGTTGAGGTAGCACTCAGCGCTACACGCTCAACAGAGGAGAGCGACATGTTCACCCTCTTGTAAAAACCAAGGTCAGGGGCAAATAGCCGATCCCTGTTGCTGAGTGCGCTAGATGGAGCCTCCACCCGAGCCTTCTTTGGCGGGTGGCGTGCTGTAGAATGTTTTTTGGTTTTCCTCTTACTTTTTTTTTTGTCAGGGATAGGCTGGAGGTCGCGGTCAGGGTGCACGGAAGAAGGTGGAATGGGCGCCGCATATCCGGAAGCTTTGTCGCCCAAAGCCTCCCTCTCGGCCTTTATCTGCCTAAGCCTCTCCGTAAAGTCGTTACCTTGTTGAGCCATGATACCTGCAAAACAATAAATGATTCAGCGGAGTTAAAACCAGCCATCCAATGGTCAAAATAGTAAATAACATACCCTTCAAATGCACCCAACAATGGGAAGTAAGAAAAAGTTTAAGAATTTTTCGGATGGAAGGCGTCGAGGAAACTGATCCAAAATACCAAACATTTGCTTGTCGTCCTCGGTCATGGGCGACCTCGGCCAAGACAGATAGGCAACAGGATCACGCGTCCAATATAAAGGAAATTTGGGGACATCCCCATTGAAGAAATAATGTCACTTGTTGGGCGATATAGTTATTTTGGAAAAAGCGTTTTTAAAATACTTGTAGGAAGAGCAACAAGGAGTGGAAAAAGCAGCCCCTGATTGGCTTACTAACAATGTCCACTTGGTTGGGCGAGAAGTGCGGGCATGATAGAAATGAAGAAACACGTGAGGAGATGGCCTCAAACGAAATATCTCTGCCAAAACATGAAAAGTTCGAAGAGACGCCAAGAGTTGGGGTGCAGTTGGGTAGGCGCCACATTCAACGTACGCAAGACGCCCATTGTAAACTCGTCAAAAGGAACTCGAACATGAGAATATGTAAACAAGCAGGCATACATGAAGAAGAAATCTGAGTGATACCCTTCACGCCCATGGTAAATGTTGTCAATGGCTGAACACCTTCCGCAAAAATATGATACGCCGTTGCATAGCTTTTTACCATAGATGGCCAGCGATACTTGGAGAAGTGACGAGTCACTGCAGGACTCGCCCACTCATATCCTAATCGACGCGGAAGGTCACCCTCAGCAACCTCAGCAACCAACTGTGACGCCTGATCCACATGGTCTTCCTGCACCCCAGATCTCGACGCCTCTTTAGATGTACTAGTATAAGTAGAACCCGCCCCCAGGGCGGAACCACGAGACAATACGCTACTGATAGACTCAGTAGAGCTAGATGAAGAAGAAAACGAAGAGAAAGACATGGTTACCTGTTGGTATGAACGCCTTACACCTAGCCATCCTTGAAATCGCCCAGAATACTCGAGATATCGGATATAGGAGGATCCAAAAGAAGCGACAAAGAAATTCTCAGTGGCCTTCACTATTTATAGGGAGAGCCCACCACCAACAGTAAGGGGGCGACATTGCATTTCCCCAGTCGTCCGATCTTGCGGATCTCGAGGTAGGGCTTACGTAAGCATTTGAAGAACTGGCTGATAGGGATAAAATCAGGATATACGCGTCCATAGGCGAAAACGCGCCATAACAGCTATCACCTCTGTAACTTATATCAGAAGACCCCGAATTGTATACGCCCATAGACGATGACAACAATGACGATAAATGAATCTCTCATGTTTATCAATCGAGCTTGGGGGACTAGTGTATCGGCATTGGCGACCACTATGCGGTATGAACCGAGTAGTAAACGCCCATACCCGCATAGAGGTCGCCTGATTTGACTATATCAAATGTCGGCTCAGCAGACAAACACTGACAGTAGCAATTGGCAAAAGGCTGCCACAGTCAGAGACCTCGACCAATCACAACTAGTCCGTACAGGTTTTGACCTCTATAAATACCAAGGTCCAAAGCCATACAGGTATGATTCGATTCCTTAACTAATAGCTCCAACATCCAGATACTGACTTTGGCATCAGAGCGCCTTTTTGCAGGAATCCTCCCTCTCCCATAGGAGCCCCCTGATAAAGACACATATAACATTCAATTCCCGGATAGCAGGAGTGTAGATAGGATTGAAGACTACTGACCTCCCGACCTCTATAAGAACAGGTAAATTTTTCATTTTTTATATAATTAATTTTTTTTCTTTTTTTCTTTGTATGTGGGATTTTTGTACTTCAATTGTTTTAAATAAACCAAAAATAGAAAATCTCTAGTACCTTAAATAAGTAGTGATGTTTTGATTTCCAAATTTTTGTTTTGGTAGCTCTAACGAAAATTTGTGTGTATTATGGGAGCCCAAGGATAATATAGTACTCCTTGTGTAGCAAAGTGGAAGATTTAAGTTTTTTTTTTAATATTCTTTTAAATTGTTGGAGAAATTCTCTTAAAAGTAAATTTTGGAATTGTAAGTAATTTTGTCATACATTATTATATTGCGATGTTATTCATTTATTTTAATGATTGAAAATGTATATATATTTACGTAATTGATTTTTTTTATCGGAATTAGATCTTGACATAGATAAATTTTGAATATTTTTTCAATTTTGTTTCAATAATTTGAGTCTAATGATTATTAGATCTTGAGATAAATATTATTTCCAATATTTATAAAATTGCCATTATAGTTAGTTTACATCGAGTCCGCTTTAATCGTTAGGATGATATCATGTTATAGAAAACTTTTTTTCCATTAGTATTATTTTATATGTTCGTTATGCATATTTTAACTATGAAGATTATATAATAATTAGAATTAAAATTATGACTATCCTTAATAAATGATTACTTAAGACTAATTACGCACTATATATATCAACATCTAAAAATGGTAGATAACAATGTTTCACAGAGGGAAAGATTTTAGTAGGAGTAGGCGAAGGAGTAAACATCTGCATCGCTATATTTGCTTCACATTCAATTCATGAATTCACATCCTTCTTACATACATACTTATTTTTTATCTACTATTTATATATAAAATCCAACATGCTTGCTTCAAATCTTAGTTTCTTTTTATAAATTTGTCTATATCTAGCACCCACCCAAAACTTATAGGACAACCCTACATCATACACTGCGTAGTTCATATATTACATTTGTCGAGACTCCTTTACACCGTATCATTGTTGGTACTGCTGATTTCATGCAGATCCACAAAATAAGTAAGTAATGACATCTTTTAATGAAACATCACTTGCTATATTTATTTTAAATTTGTGTAAATTGTTTATTTTATCTTATTATTTATTGTTTGATTCACATATTCAGGTCACACGTTAGAAGACCTATATACCTAGATGTGGCGAGGATATGGTTTGAGGAGTTCGGGACAATTTTGTTCGGGATATGGTTTGAGGATATGGTTAACCTTATTAAATAAGTAACAATTTTGTGTCTAGTATATATATATATATATATATATATATATATATATATATATATATATATATATATATATATATATATA
>Ga0209489_108826_pt1 | contig 13271 bp, 5 predicted proteins | sample SiratrowhiteBW_FD_187527 | JGI IMG/M metagenome (GOLD analysis project Ga0209489, IMG submission 187527) | Root nodule microbial communities of legume samples collected from California, USA - Siratro white BW (SPAdes) (version 2) | ecosystem: Host-associated > Plants > Roots > Nodule | place: USA... | reverse complement strand
TTTTATTATTAATAAAAATAAATATCATATTTAAGTAGCTAATAATAATAAATTTATTTTTCTAGTAATTAAATTTAAAAAATTAATTATTAATTTATAAAACATTTTAAATTAATATCAATAAATTCAAAATACTGTTTATTATTAATTAAGTAAAAATAATAATATACCCACTTCAGTAGTTTTAATGTTTAAAAAAAGGTAAAGTTTTATTTACATTATTCAGCAAGAGAACAAAAAGAGAAGAGAAGCCAGGAACTAAATCAAATTGGAGTAAGCTTTGTTACCATTTTTCATTGTACTGCTCTTTTCATTGTACTGCTAGGAGAGATTGATTTGCAGAGCCTACAATTTTATTTCAGCTTCACCAAATCTACAAGAACAACGCCGCAACTATACAAGAACGGAGTCTGCTAGGTTTTTGTGCGAACCCTTGTACCCACGAAATTTAGGTAAGTTTTTGAAGTTTCTTATAACGAAACTTATTCTTGGATCCTAATTTGTTAAATGATATATGTTTTCTTTGTATGAATTAGAGGTTGGGTAGGAATTAGGAATTATTTGCTGAAAGTGTAAATTAGGATTGTAATTCTGTAAGATATTTATCAGAGAATCAGAGATCCTGTCGGCCACCGGTTGCTAACGACGGAACGCATCATTAATGGAAGGATCTCGCATTGGACTTTGTTGAAAAGGTAAGAGTTCGGCATAAACTAAAACGGTGAACTGATTGACTTGAAAAGGCCCGGTTGCTCCAGTGCATTCAGTTAATTCTTTCGTATCTAATTGGATTTCTTTTTTAAACAATTGTCTATGTCATTTTGTTCCTGAATTTCATTGTTTGCATATATGTTATCTGGAGCTACTTTCTGTAGTTATAATTGCTAAAACTTTTCAACCGATTTATTGTTCAATTACTTCTAGAATAATTATTAATCGGACCTTTGGTATATTAAACTGACATGCTATAGTTAGTTGAAACCTATTTGATGTAGGACAAAGATTTCTGATAGCGTTAAACGTGATATGAATAGTACAATCAACAATGAAGAAAGAAAAAGAGAGTAGGGAAGGGAAAAAAATTAAGAATAGAGAGATATCAATATCTAATAAGAATTATGATATCCTGATTCAAGCTTAGTTGTTCCAATGAAAATCACTCTTTCTTGTAATTAAGTGTAACCTTTTGTTAATTCTGATTCTATTAGGATAACACACCTTTAATCCAAATCAAACAAATAATGCCAATTTTAGAGTTTGTTGAATGAAGTTGGAAGCTTGGAACAGATGTAGATGGTTCGGGGTGGCAATGGAATAGAGTTGTGAAATGAGTCTAGAATATCTAGTTCAGGGTATTCTTAAAGACCATGTAAATTATGTTATCAAATAACTGTTTGTTATGATTTCATAGAATTTTGTAAGAGGTTAAAAGAAATTTATTTCAGAGAATTCAGAGAAGTTTCCTTATCTGTGTTGTGTCCCATGTTGGCCAATATGCCTGTCACAAGCAGGCAGATTTAAACATAATCTTATGCATCAAGTATCCAACACTTGATGATGGCATTAAGCATCACTATATTAGACTTACAAGAAATGAATTGGGATGGTATGCCCCCAAAATAAAAGTGTAATATTAATTCTTTATTTGTAGTGTAAATTCAGGATGGTGAAACCATAAATGAATCTTTATTGACACTAAATGAATTTTAAATACAAGTGGGAAGTACACTATGGACTCTTTATTTCATGATCTTAAACCAGGATGGTAAGCTTGAGCCTCTATGTCTCTAAATGGAAAATTTCTTTATTCAGTTGTGCCACGGTAGGAACTCTTTAATCATACAGAAGAGATGTTGGGATGGTATGTTTCAGCCTTGATGATCCTAAATTATAATTGCAAGTTGAAATCTATAAGCTTGATTTTTCATTCCCTCATCATGCTTGATCTAGTAAATTTGTTTCAATTTCGTTATATTATTTGATTTCAGAACTTTTCCTTTCCAATCTATAACTCAGTGTATGGTAGGCTCTAATATTCTTTTTTAGGAACAATTGACACCTGAAGAATGAATATGTTGTGAAAATTTGAATGCATCTGGGACATTTCCCTTCTGGAGTGGTTCTTCAAATACCATGTTTTTGAATTTAAACTTTCAGAATCAATTTGTATCTGATGTATGTGTTGTTTGAAAATATTATCCTATTTACTTTTATGTTTTGCCCATTGTGAGTTAGTATTGGTTGAGAAAGGTATTTTTCATTTTCGTAGTGCTTTTTATTTGTTAGGGCCTTTAAAGTTTTAGTGAACTTTCATACTTTATTATTTCATTTGGAATATATAAAATCATATAAATAAGGTGATATTTACGAAAGAGAAGGTAGATGCATGAAGTTGAGAAATAGATATCCAAAACCCTCCTTCACATACCCCTTAGTTTGTATAAAAAAAAGTTACAACATGAAAAGGTTAATAGAACTATTTTTTGAATAAATAAATAGAACATAATTTGACCAGAAAGTTGATTTTTAGTATTAAATATTAGCACATAGTGCTAGATGATTAGTCTGCAACATGTGTTTAAAAATGTGCTGCTAAATAGGAAAAAGTATATTATAATAAAATTAGAATAATGTAAAGAGAGAGGCTTTAAGTCTGTCACGGAATTATTTTTTTTTCATTAGGTAACCAATTTTAACAGTGTTGAATTTGAGGAATATTTGCATATTTAGGAATTGAACACATGTTTCCGCAAGCACGATTATATGAAAAAAAGAGAGATAGAATGTGAATTATGTGATGGAAAAGGAAGTAAAAGAAATGATGGCATAGTCACAGTCATGGGAATTATTTGTTGAGTGTGAAAATGGGCGTCGTTTTAGAATCCCCAAGTGTTAGTTTTTGCTTTTGCTTTTGCGATTGGTATTGGTAGGAGAAAGAAAAGGAGAATTGCGACGTGATTTTTACTCACACTTATGTGATGAAGTATTGTACTGATTCCAAGTCACTGTACTGAAAATGGAAAGAGTCACTATGCATCTTGGAATTTCAAGATAAAAGGCATTAACGAGAAGGGTAAAGAAATAAAATAGCATAAATGAAATATATCTTTGCTGATCAATTTCTATTGTGCGAAAACTTATTAAAATTAGCCACACTTATAATATATTGAATTAAGTGTCTATAGAAATATACATGTTTATTTTAAGTATACCTGCATCAACAGTTATTCATCTCGCAGGAACTTGAATATAGTGATGCTTTGCTCCCTTTTTATTATAAAATTTTCAGAACTGATTCAAACTACAATTTTTTTATTTTTTTTCCTAGACCACCTTAGTCAAGCAAACTAGTAATAGATGAGAGAGCAGTTTCTAATACATATTACCCCTCTTAGCCCGGTTAGCATTATCTTTGAATCTTTTGGGAAAACACTATCACTATAAGAAAAAGTATATTTAGTTACTAATTTTAGCTATCAAAACAAGTGGTAATTAATTATGACTAAAATAACTACTAATAAAAATAATAAGATACTTATTTCATACACTTTAGAAACTCAAAATATGCAATACTTTATTCATGATGAATAGAAATATTTGACATTTTTTGGCAGATCACGTTTTTTATTCTCAAGCACATTTGCTCGAAACCTCATTTAGGAAAGAGAAAAGGTTTGACATTTTTTATTTTGGTCGTTGTATTTTGGGGGATATAGTTTATTTTTCTCAAATAAATTAAGCAATGAAGATTATAAGACTTTCTTTTATAGTTGAATGATACATTGTGTTATATGACAGATTATGGATATTCGTCAAAATCGAAGTTGGATGTATAATAGATTAATGTCTAATAGAAGGGGATATAATGAAGCATTTTCAAAAGAAGTAGATGAGTTTGTGTCCTATGCATGTCAAGAAAGGAATTTGTCAATAAAAATGGTCACTATATTGGTTTCAATGAAATTGGTCACTAAATTGGTTTCAATAAAATTGGTCACTAAATTGGTTTCAATAAAATTGGTCACTAAATTGGTTTCAATGAATTGGTCACCAAATTGGTTTCTAAATTAGTATCTAAATTGGTATCTAAAATTAGCTACCAAGGTTTTAGCTACCAACTACTATTGGATTCTAAATTAGTCTCTAATTAAATTAGTGACCAATTTTATCATTTTAGTGACTAATAAATTGGTTTCTAAAAGTAATTTTTCTTGTAGTGAATATAGTTAGTGCTTAAAATAATTTTATGAAATCCTTAAAAAAATATTTATAAATTAAAGGAGATCTGTGTTACTTGCACTTATCCATCAAAATATGTGTTGCTCGACCACAAGTTACTAATACAAGTTTGTATTTTTATGCATATAGACAAAGAAGATTATTTAAGAAAAGAACAATAAACTAATTTTCCATTTTAAGAAAAAAAAATCTTACCTGCGTCATTTTTATAATAAGAGAAATACGATAAAAATATAAAATTATTTTTCTCAAAGAATATATTTTATATTTTATTTTTTAAAATACTTTAGAATTTTATTTTTTATAAATAAATAATATTGTATAATATATTTTTAGACCCCTTAAAATGAATGAAATTTTCTTGTTGTCCTTACAAACTTTCCTTTTTCTCATTCTTCTGAAACTGAAAATCACTGCTTTGATTTTCTTTTTTTTCAACCGCCACTACTTTGATCCCTAATAGTATATAATATTAATTGTTTATTTATTGAAGGAAAGATTAAGTGACTCATATTATTTATATAATATAATATAAGTTTGTGACAATAAAGATAAATATTAAGTGATCCTTCCAACTAACTCAATATTAAGATAAATATTAAATGTTAGACAAATCACGGTATTAAAATTTACCACAACTTCTTTTCTCTTGGTTTTCCTTTTTGACACCTTTTATGTAGGTTAATGGTGATGTTGAATCATATTATAAGCAATCTATCAAGGTCTCTAGATTAGAAGATAATGAATATGTTCTAGAAATAAGAGTCTTTGCTCTTTTTGGACAATTTTTATTTAACTGTGCATATAGCTTTCATATATCAATAATCACCATGCATGCTTTAAATTATACATATTAATTTCATCTTAAGAAAAACAATAACATGTGTCAATTATATGATATCTTTCTCTCACTACCATAATAAATTTTTTAACATGAACATTAATATTGACTCCTTTTTTTATACCAAAAATCTCTACTTTTACTTTGAACAAAAAGTTGCTTAGTATAAACTCTTTCTCCATTCATCAGAAACAATCAGTCTAGATCATGTACATACATCGTAACACACTCTTAATTATAGCTTATCCCTTAATTATTATAACTTATGTTATCTCTTAATTATTTGTCATCATGTACATATCTTTCTATATTTCTGTTACAATTATTTAGGAACAAGTTATTGTGTAATATATATATATATATATATATATATATATATATATATATATATGATATATGTGCTCAATATATAAAATTATATTTTTTATATGGTATTAGAGCTACAAGCTTAACTAGCAATTTTCGATCTATCAATGGCAATCTCTACTCATTCTGCTTACTCTGTTGTGAAACTTGTCACAACAACTCAACTACCCATTAAACTATCTTCTTCAAATTACCTCATCCGGTACAAGCAAGTTACTCTATTGTTGATTGCAAATAATGTATTCAACTATGTTTATGGCATCCTTCCATGTCCTCCAGCAACAATTGGAACTGGTGACGCAACTGTTGAAAATCCTATTTTTCTTGCCTAAAAGCGTTAGGATAATTATGTGCTTCTGGCTCTGTTTGGTACTTGTGGTCTTGAGGCACAGATTGTGATGTCCTCTGTTACCTCTTCCGCTGATGCAATTTCGAGACTGACCAAGGTTTATGGCAATCGGTCTCGCACTCGAATCGTGTCTCTTAAAGAGCGTCTTTCCTCCATCACCAAAGGTGACTCTAATGTCTGTGACTATTTGCGCTTTATTCGCTCTGTAGCTGATGAACTTGCACTTATTGGTCATTCTGTTGGTGATCTTGATCTCGTCATTGTGACCCTAAATGGTCTTAGCCCTGTTTATGATGAGTTTTGTGTAGCAATCCGCACTCGTGACACTCCGCTGCTGTTTAATGAACTTTTTGAAAAAATTGTTGATTATGAAATTTTCCTTCAACGGGAGGAGTGTCAACAGTCGTCCTTCCCTGTTACTGTCAACCATGTTTCTCGTTCATCTTTCTCTCATGGCCATTATAAATGTTCAATTTCATCCCCTAGTGAAGCATCTCCTGCTCGCTACAACTCTTCTAGTTCTCATCCACGTAATTCTTCCTCTAGATCTCCCCTTATTTGTCAATATTATGATCGTCGTGGTTACACTGCTAAGACTTAATACAAATTACATGGTTATCCTTCTAATTATTATTGTCGTCAAGCAAATACAATTAACAAGGATTCTGGCTCTGACTCGTCTTGGCTTTTGGATTCAGGCACATCTCGCCATGTCACTGGGAATCTTGCTAATCTCACTTTAGCCATGATTATACTGGTAATGATAAACTTGTGGTTGAGAATGGTAAGGGACTCACCATCACGCATAGTGTTTCAACTTCTCTTCCCACTTCCTCCTCCCTACTTCACTTAAATAATGTTATTTATGTTCCTGACATAACTCAAAATCTTCTTTCTGTTTTCTAATTATGTCAAAGCAACTTTGTATCCATTGAATTTTTTCCATGGCATTTTCAGGTTAAGGATTTGAGCACAGGGGCAATCCTACTAAGCGAAAAGAATGAAAACAATGTATACAAGATATCTTGCCTACCTCCTCATCCTCAATCCCATTATATCTATTGTCCCACCTTCCTCTCCACCTAGCACAGTCGCTTAGGACATCCTGCTTCTCACATCCTTGATCATGCACTTAAGGCCAATGTTATTCCATTTTATTCATCACTTATTCAGTGTTCAGATTGTTTAGCAAATAAAAGTTACAAATTGCCCTTTACTAGGTCCACTTTGTCTAGTAGTCAAGCCTTAGAATTGATTTATTCAGATGTATAGGGTCCTACACCTTCTTCTTCAATAAATGATCATTTTTATTATGTCATTTATATTGATCACTTTTCAAAATATGTGTGGCTTTATTTGATTAAACATAAATCTGATGTTTCTCATATTTTTCCAATTTTCAAATCTCTTGTTGAAAATCAACTAAATACAAAAGTTAAAACTTATTACTCAGACAATGGTGGCGAATATATTAAATTGAGGTCTTTCTTTCAAACTCATGGAATAATACACTTAACAACTCCCCCTTATACCCTATAACACAATGAACTTTCTGAAATAAAACATCATCATTTGGTTGAAACTGTTAGTTGTCTTCTCCACCGTGTTTCTTTACACATCTCATTTTGGCCTTATGCTCTTGAAACTGCAGCCTATTATAAATCGCATGCCCATACCTGGTTTAAACATGAAGTCACCTCTCGAGTCTTTATTTACTCCTCACCAAATTACTCTAAGTAATTACGTACCTTCGGATGTCTCTGTTTTCCTTGGTTGGCCCTGTACGTTCATAACAAACTTCTCCCAAAATCTAACCATGCATTTTCTTAGGTTACAGTTCATCTCAAAGTACTTATTTGTGTTACAATTTTAAAACTGAAAAACTATATACCTCAAGACACATGCACTTTGTAGAAAATATTTTTCCTTATTCTTCTGCACTTACAACCACGTCTTCTCTCTCTCCAACATCCATCCCTACATGCATACAACTATCTGGCCCCACACTCTCAAATCACATACAAATCATTCCAACACTTGACTATGGTCTTCACCTATCTCACGCTAGAGATCTCTCTCACACAACATTTTGTGATTCTGATTGGATTGGAGATACTCATGATCACAAGTTTATTAGTTGCCTATCTTATTTATATGGGGCCCAATGTCATCTCTTGGTCCTCTAAGAAGCAACCCACTGTTGCTAAGTCTTCAACAAAGGTTGAATATTGAACTATAGCGACCACCACCACTGAACTATTGTGGTTAGATGAACTATTAAAGGAGCTTGGTCATTCAATCATCATGGCACCACAATTGTTCTATGATAATATTGGAGCTACCTACCTTTGTGCCAATCTTGTGTTCCATACTCGCATGAAACATCTTGCTATTGACTATCATTTTGCTCGTGACTTGGTTGCTTCTAAGGAACTTCAAGTGTCTCATGTGTCAACAAGTCATCAACTAGCTGATCTACTTACCAAGCCTCTGTCTCACTCTTGCCATGCATTTCTTTTAGACAAGATTGGCGTTTAGTCTCCCTCCTCCATCTTATGGGGGCGTGTAGACTCTCTCTCAATTATCAGAAACAATCAGTCGCAGATCATGTGCATGCATCATAACACATCCTTAATTATAGCATTATAACTTATGGTATCCCTTAATTATAACTTATGTCATTTCTTAATTATTTGTCATCATGTACATATTTTTCTATATCTTTCTATTACAATTATTTAAGAACAAATCACTCGATGTATAATCTTTTTATATATACTTGTACATATACAATATACGTGCTCAATATATAAAATTATATTTTTCTATACTTACATCGATTTAGGTTAAAGATAAAACTTATATTGTAACTTTATAACTAAGAAATTATATATCACTAAAATAATCTTAAGACGTATTAAATATAATGATAATGGTGATGATTTTGGAAGGTAGTAAAAATATGAAAAAAGTTTGAGAATTTTCTGTAAAAGGGGGTGAATTAAATAAAAGATGGTTATTTTGTTAATTGAAGATTTTGAAAATTTTAACTTGTAATGGAAAGTTGAAAATTTTGCTTGAAATTATATGAAGAGTGTAAATTAAATTCACTAAGATGGTTTAATAAAAAAGATAAATTAAAATTAATAAATATTATTATGCAAGTAAAACTAAAATAAGTGAGATTAAGAAATGATGAGCAAAATATGATAACTAATGACACAATTGATAGCACGTGTCTAAAAGTTTGTAATATTTTAATTTGAAAAATTCAAATAAATAAATAAATGTTATTAGACTAACAATTGCTAAAATTTATAATAAACATTTGGATTTACATTTACTATGTAGTATTTAATAATTAATGTTAAAAAATTTTCCATCAATACTAAATAAAGTTCCAATGTTAAAATGAAAATGGGAACACATGTTAAATTTCCCTTTTTATTATTTTTCCACCTCTTCTTCTTCCATCTTCTTTCCTTTCTCCACTCATGATGTATGTTATTATTTGTTTTTCCTATATTTTCTTTTCTCTTTCTTCTCCCACCTTTATGTATACTTATTTCATTTATATTTTTCAATTTTTCTTTTTTCCCTTTCTTATTATTATGACAACAATGACAATTATTAAAAATTTAGATCCATGCATGATAAATGACTATTCTCCATAATCTACATCTAGTTATGATTTATCTAAATATTTTCAGAGTAAATGTCAATATCGAACCTAGTCACGATTATGATTTTTTTTTTAATTTCTTCATCAACTAAATAATCACGTGATTGTGAATAAATTTTAAATATTTTTTGTGCTGGAGCTTTAAAATTACCAAAATGCTCTTATAGATATTAAACTAACCAGAATTCAGTGTTTAGCTAAAATGTAGTTACACACATTTTAGAAACTTTATTTTTACTTAGAATATTAGCCGTAATAAAAAAAATTCAGAATTTCTTTTACAGCCACGATTGTATAAATAAATTACTTACAAACATACTAATTATTATTCTTATAAATCTAGTTTACTAAGAAAATTTTAATATTAAAATATTTTTAGAATCACATTTAAAAATATTCTTTATATTAATCTAATAATTTCAGAATATAATATTTTATATTGATGTAATTAAAACTTCAAATTATTTTATAAAATTATTGAAATATTATTTATAAATTAAAAAATATGTGTTAACCACTTGGACATCTCTGTAAAAGTGTGTTGCATGAACACGCGCTATTACTTGGATAAAATAAGTTTGTGCTTTCTTTATATAGACAAAGTAGTTTGTATAGGAAAACAACAAAGAACTAATTTTTCATTTTAAGCAACATATTTTTCTTATTTTAATAATTTTATAATAAGATAAATACTATAGAAAAGTATGAAATTATTTTTTCTCAAAAGTTATAGCTTTATTATTTATTTTTACTTTAAAAATTTTGAATGTTTCATTTTATAAACATGCATTTTCATATTTTCTTATATTTTTTAAAAATTGTAAAACTTCTTAAATATTTTTATTTTCTTTATGTAAAACAAACTAATTTAACCTTTAAAGTCATAATCACGTCAAATTTACTAAATATATTATTTTATTATAATTTCAAATTTTGTTTCTTAAAATATTATTTTAATGTATACCGAGTGTAAAACATTAATAAATTAAAAATAAGTATAATTTTTAAATAACTATCATACAAATTATTTATTTAGCATTGATGAAGAGTACATTATTAAAATAAAGTAAATAATAATAATTTGAAGGAATTACTTTGATAATGTAAGAGATAAATTATTTTATTAAATTTTATTTTTTGAATTTTTCACCCATTAAAATGTGTTTATGATATTAAACAATGCACAAATGTAGAGATTCTTTGTCTTATAGATCAAAGATGGAATGAAGTAAATTTATGACAGCTGTACAACTTTTGTTAATAATCTATGTTGATATAAATGGATAAGTTGTGTGTGGAGAGGCAACTTCAAAAAAGTAAAAAAATAAAAAAAAATTGGTAAACCAAGTACAAAGTCATGTTTCAATTATTTTTATTTTTCTTAAATTACTAGTGATTTCATTAATCCAAAAATTAACTCTAAGATTGACAAGAATTTAATGAGTTATAATTATTCTCATTTTTACTACAGACTAATATTTAGAAATATTCTATCCATAGTTGATCATAACGGGAGATCTTAATAACCGATTTATCTTAATTATATTTATATATTTTAACTTAGTTACAAAAATTTATAAACATACACTTCGTCTTATTAAAAATATTTATTTAATAATTTTTATTTATATGCTAATATTTTTAAAAGAAAAAATAGATTTTAACCAATACTGTTTATATATTATATTCGTTCGACACTGGTTTTATTAATAAAACATTATAAAATAATAAAATAACAATTTATTTTAGTATTAAATGAATATATTTTACGTTTTTAAAACTTGAATAATATTATTTTGACATTAGAGAAACAATAAGTCTTAATACGATTTATATGTCTTGATGTGACAAGAGATACTTTTGTCAGAATAATTTAAAAACTAAATTGAAATTGAGAAGGGTGGTCCTTTTGAAATTTGAAGTTAGAAAAATGACAAGGGACACTTTTGTCATGTTGGTGAAGAATTTAAAAACTAAACTGAAATTGAAAAGGGTGGGCCTTTTGAAATTTAAAGTTAGAAAAAAAAAGAAAGAAGGGGTGAAGGTGGAGAAAAGTATTTATTCAAGGTTTAAGATTGGAAGGTATGGTGGAAGGGGAGACAATTTGGGTGTGTAAATCAGGGAAGTAGTATTGGTGAATAAGAAGGGGAAGGAGAAAGGTAAGGCTAAGGGTTTTTAGATAGATAAGATTATTGTGGTTCTTTGTAATGGTTATCGGTGGCGATAATTGTTAGTGACTATCGTGATTGTTCTAGTTGTTAAGATTTTTTATTATTTTTAACTAGTTTAAATAAAATATGTTTTTTCATATTTCAATATTTCATATTAAGGTATTTCAATATGAATTTAAAAAATAATTTGATTATTTTTTAATTATTTAATATTAAATTTTAACAAAGTAATAATAACATCCATAGTCCAATATAGTTAAAAAGAATAACAATTTATGTGGAGAATAATGTTTTAGTAATTAAATTAAATTCTTTAATTCGATTTTTCTTGATAGATACGATATTTATGTAATTTCATTTTAGACTTAAAATACATCTTCAATGCAGGTTGTACAGTACTCAATGTTCGAAACTTTTGTTATATCCATAAAAGATGTACCTTTTGTTCTACCACTCCCAATTCCAACACTAAATCCAAAAAGGTCACCACCACCAACGACAGCACCCGCCGGAGGCAATGACGAAGCAAAACTGACGAAGAAGAAAACTATCCAAGAACAATAACGTCAAACACAAAAATGAAACCATCAAAAGTTTAAATTTTTTAATTTCAAAATCCACTTATGGCACCCTAGACTAGACACACGTAATAAAATAATATTATTTTTGACATATAAACAGTATTAAATGGAACTTTTGAAAGAAAGATACTAATCTAACTTTGCTTTTACTAATTTGAATGTTGTACAATGTTTTATAGTTAAATATCCACTCGATACTTTTGAATAAACTCATAATCATTTTTCAAAAGATTTAACTTAATTTCCAATTGGACTTTCTTAAAGTTTTCTCAATCAGTCTTAAACTTTTTTATCCGACAATACCTTACCTGCCCATATATTATATTCTTTTTTTATCTTAATATGTTATATTAAAAACTAAATTTAATTCTATTAATAGGCAGAAATTTTGATTTGTTATAATTTTTATTTAAAATTATTTTATTTTTATATTTATTTCTTTAAATATAGTAAAAATGACTTGTTAAATTGACATAAGATCATACCATACTAAAAAATATATAATTTATTTAATAAAATATTTTAATAAATTGTTTTAAGAGACCAATTAAATGGGATCAAGTCAAAAGTGACTCATTTAAGAACTCTAATTTATTGCGACTCTACAAAATAGATAAACAAAAATAAGATATGTGAGAATAAACACTTTATAGAATCAGCAATGATATCAATAATTTATTATTAGAATATTAGAAGATAATGTAATACTATTTTACAATAAAATATATTTTCTATTTAGTAAAAAGTTAAAATAATTATTTATATTTTGTGTTGTTCATATTTAATTTTTTACTTTAATTCTTCAAATTTGTTCCAATAGATCAAACTGATATTTTCGTTGACGTTTTTTATATATTTTAGCTTAATATAATAAATTGTGAGATATGTAATGCTAATTAAAATTATATAATTAATAAAAATGATTTAATTTAGAAGAGACAAGAAAAACAAAGTATTGTTAAATATAAATAACGACATTCCTATTTAAAAAAAAAAAAAAAAAAAAAAAAAAAAAAAAAAAAAAAAAAAAAAAAAATAAATA
>Ga0209489_108825_pt1 | contig 13271 bp, 3 predicted proteins | sample SiratrowhiteBW_FD_187527 | JGI IMG/M metagenome (GOLD analysis project Ga0209489, IMG submission 187527) | Root nodule microbial communities of legume samples collected from California, USA - Siratro white BW (SPAdes) (version 2) | ecosystem: Host-associated > Plants > Roots > Nodule | place: USA... | reverse complement strand
CGCGCCAACTTCCCCATCACCCTCCCCGCCGCCCACTCCCTCGCCAAAACCCTCGCCGCCGCCGGCCTCGTCCACGACCTCCTCTGGCTCTTCCGCGCCATGAAGGCCAACAACCTCCTTCCCTCCCTCCACCTCCTCAACTCCCTCCTCAACGCCCTCGTCAACGCCTCCCTCGTCGACTCCGCCGAGCGCGTGTTCAGATCAATGCAGGAAGGCGCCTCGCCCAAACCCGACGTCGTCAGTTACAACACCCTCGTCAAAGGCTACTGCAAGGTCGGGCGAACGCGGAACGCTTTGGCCACGCTCCGCGAAATGGAGGCTCAAAACGTGCCACCCGATGAGGTCACGTACATGACCCTTATGCAGGCGTGTTACAATGAGGGTGACATGGATTCGTGTGTGAGGCTCTACCATGAGATGGAGGAGGATGAAGTGTTGGTAACGAAAATCCCTTCTCACGCTTATAGTTTAACAATATGTGGGTTGTGTAAGCAGGGAAAGCTTGTGGAGGGTTGTTCTGTGTTTGAGAGTATGGTTAAGAAAGGTTGTGTAGCTCACAAGGCTGTTTATACTGCAATAATTGATGGTTATGCCAAGAGCGGGGACATGGATATGGCGCTCTCGTTTTTGGAGAGGATGAAGGTGGATGGAGTTGAGCCTGATGAGGTTACTTATGGGGCTGTTGTGGGTGGTTTGTGCAAGAGTGGGAAAGTGGAGGAGGCCATGGGTTATCTTAGGTTTTGCAAGGGTAATGGTGTGGCTGTGAATGCTGTGTTTTATTCGAGTTTGATTGATGGGCTTGGGAAGGTTGGGAGGGTGGATGAGGCGGAGAGGCTGTTTGAGGAGATGGCAGAAGAGGGGTGTCTGCCGGATTCGTATTGTTACAATGCTCTCATGGATGGTTTGTGCAAGAGTGGGAGGGTTGATGAGGCTCTGATGTTGTTTAAGAGGATGGAGCAAGAGGGGTGTGAGCAGACGGTGTATACGTTTACTATACTTATTAGTGAGCTCTTCAAGGAGAGGAGGAACGAGGAAGCGCTGAAGCTGTGGGAGGAGATGATCGACAAAGGTGTCACGCCGAATGCGGCGTGTTTCAGGGCTCTTTCAATTGGGCTGTGTCTTTCAGGCAAGGTTGCAAGGGCTTGCAGGGTGTTGGATGAGCTTGCTCCGATGGGGATTGTTCTGGAGAGAGCGTATGAGGACATGATTGGTGTGCTGTGCAAGGCTGGCCGTGTGAAAGAGGCTTGCAAGTTGGCTGATGGGATTGTGGATAGGGGCAGGGAAATACCAGGAAAGGTTCGGACTGTGCTGATCAATGCCTTGAGGAAGGCTGGGAATGCGGATTTGGCGATTAAGTTAATGCATAGCAAGATTGGTATTGGGTATGATCGAATGCGTAGTGTTAAAAAGCGAGTGAAGTTCCAAACACTCTTCGACAGCTGATGATTATATTGAGTTTCTGAGCTGTAGACTCAATGTGTTGTCCCTGAAGATTTGTAATATGGGTTGCATATGGATAATTTCAGGATATACTATTTCAATCCAAATGTGCGTTGTCTCATCTCACATTGAAAGATGCTTAATTAAATCGGCAAGATCCAAATGTTGCAAACCTGATCGACCAGAAGATTGTAGGAATATTGATACCTGGTCCCTATTTGGAGTCACACCATTGCTTCAGGTTTCATGCACACAGGCAAGGAGTTGAGGGAAGATAATTTGAAGATCTAATATTTTAAGTTACATGTGTAATGTTTCGTGTTGAATGATGCTAAATTAATTCTCTTCAGCTGTATATCCGAGTAACTTTGGATTCAGTGTCCATGTATAGTTACTTATTGGACATCAAACTAGACAAAAATTGAAGTAATTAGGGAACACTCAAGGTGCAGGACAACATTTTTTTGGCACCAGTGCATCCTAGAGTGTAAGCTGTGGATAAAATGTTTAAAACAACAAAAATGGGTTAGATGTCACTTGTGGTCTGAAGAAAATTGTCATTTAAATTTCAGCCCCCTGATAAGAAATCAAGAACTGAAGATTTTGGCCGAGTCTTTAAAGTCCTAAGCAATGTCTGGAAAAAGGCTGAAAGTATACTCTGAATATTGGCAATTTGCTCATCAATGAGTGTGAAGCGACATTTTGCTAGTGAGTTTGGTTGAGGAGGCTTCACAGAAGATCCGATTGAAGGGATGGTTTCTGATTGAAGGTTTTCTTTTCTTCTTCCCCTTTGAAGCTCAGTTTTGAAAGTACATAATCAGTATGATGTATTGCTGTAGAAGTAGTGTTCCACTGCAGTAGGACTGTAGACGGATCTGATATTATTTGGGTGCCATAGTTCTATGAGTAACTGTATTAACATATAATCATTTATCTGTTTTATTTGATTCATGCCGGTGATAGTTTGATTGATGCTGATTACAAAACAAAATGAATCACTGGAAACCCACCCCAGTGTAACTGAATCAAGAAATTTGTCATGCCATGTCCTTGAGTTATGAAGGGATCTACTCTTGATATGTGTTATGGAGAGATAGCCTTGTTATAACAAAGATAGTATAAAATAGAACAGTGAACTGCTATATAATAATGGCAAGACGTAGACCTTAGGTATTTTTGGTTCGATTCTCTATTCTAAGTTTGAGTTTCATTTCTATACCAGCACCACCAACATTTAGTGCTAACTTTTCCTGCTTAGATTAGTGAAGTAAAACATCAATTTTGATTGGAGAACAACACTAACATGTAAAGTACTGACTCTAAGTTTTGTCCATGATAAAATTTGTTTTGTTATTTCCGAATAAGACTTTATTGGCATAAAAAATGCTGGCTATGTATTGTCATGACTAGTAGGCTACCTTCTGATTGGGACCTTCTTCCTGCGTATCAAGAACAGTGGCTGGTATTGTCAAATGTGTCTTTTGATTTAATTATCCGGCTTTATTGTATTACTTTATTCTGTTATATATTTATGAAGTTACTGTTTTGAGGTTTTGCTACATTAAGGTTCTGTTAACTTAATAAGCCTATTTGATGTAGTGTTTGGTGTAACTTTTTAATCCTCTAGAAAAGTTTAATTAAACTCATTTTGGAAAAAAAAAAAAAAGAAAAAGGTCTAGCATAATTTTATAAAAAAGGGAAATTCTATAAATATTTTAAATTTGACACATTATTAATCTAAAGATATGTTTTTTACTCTTTTTTATAAAAGAAATAACAATTTTATTGTATGACAATTCATTATTAAATAAACATATTACAGTATTTACTCTACAAATACATTATATAATAGATTCCTTGAAAACTAAATGTTAAGCAAAAAGAACTTTTGGCCAAAATCTAATTTCTCCTTTCTCTTCCATTTTTTTAAGTTAAAAAAATTACCAAAATATATTTGCTTTATTTATTTTTTTACTCAATTTTAATATTAAAACAACTTTGAAGGTTAAAATTGTAAATATCCCACAAACATTTTAAAATAATAATATTAATTAATTTATTAATATATAATTAGACAATTACATTTGAGATTGTTTTATTTTAATTAATAATAGTATATTGTTTCTATAATTAACTTTTAGTTCAACACAATTAATTATTAAAAAGAAAATTATAAATGTACACAAAAATATGATACTTTCAAATTTAAAATTTAAATTTCAATTTAACTTTTGAATTAAAAATTAAAATTTTAAAATAACACTAGGCAGTTTATATATTTAATTAAAAACTTCTTTATATCACAAAAATAAGAAGGATAATCATGCTATTACATCTTTTATGCCAGCGGTTTATTTGTAGTATTCTTAATTTTAATTTTATAATAGTTCATAAATTTTATAAGAAAAGAATTAAAAGAAATATCATACTTTTTTAACATTTTTTAATGACTTTCGAAGAAAAAAAAAGGAAACTGAAAGAATTATATATATATATATATATATATATATATATATATATATATATGTTTTTATAAGTTGTATTTTAAAATATTTTATATTTTGTAGAATTCCTTTATTGAATTTATATTACCGTGGATTATTTTTTTTTGTTACACTAATGTCTTAAGTTTTCTAATTTTTAAAATTAATTTAATATTTAATTTTCTTTGAAAGTTAGAAATCTTAAAACTCAGATAATAATTCATTTAAAAGTTTTTTTGAGGTGATATATCTTCTGTAAAAAGATGTGTTAATATATCTGTTTTTTTGAGGTGATACATAACGTTGATCTATCATATGTAAAAAGGAAAACAAAATTGTTAACTCATCATTTAATACTTTATTCATGGTCGGTAAAACAAAAAAGAAAGAAAAGTTCTTATATTCTTAATATGCTTAAAAACTTCATTTTTTTTTGTTAAAATTGAGTTTCATGTACATCTTTATTAAGATGTAAGGTAGTTTAAATTATTAACGATTTTGTAATTTAAATTTATTATTTTGAATGTTTTCTTTCACTTCGTATGAATATTATCTAATTATTTCTCTATAAATATAATTGTTATTATACCAGTTAAAATTTTGTTAACTTTATATATATATATATATATATATATATATATATATAATTTAAAAGTCGTTGAAATGTTTAGGAAAAATAATGGAATCTTTATAACTAAATACAAAGATGAAATAAGATATGTCTAGACCAAAATAGAATAGAGATACTATTTTTATAACTAAATTATAGGAAGATACTTGTGGTTAATGATGAGATTGAAGATGTAGTTGCAATGAGATACTTGTAACTAAAAATAATAATAATAATAATATAATAATAAATACAATTAGAAGAACATATATCTTAACAATAATGATAATAAATAAAATTAGAACAACGTAAGTTAAGACATATATCTTCAGTTGTAAACGTGAAAGGATGTATTATGTGATGACATATGTATGAAGAGATTTGTGTCCACATATACTATAATAATGTAATTTTAATATAAAAATATGTATACTTGTTAATTTATTTATTAAATCCTTATGAACATAAACTTCTCCCTAAATAATTTAAAAAAAAATAATAAAATCAACCTGTACACTTCAGTTTTAAGAAAAAACTCTTCATTTATAATTTTATAACTAAAAAAAATTAAAAGTATGAAAAGCAAAACTCTTCCTTTTATACTTTTACAACTAAAATACGTAAACTTATATAAAAATTTAATATAATTTTATTTATTCTGTTTTTCTATGAAAAATTTATTCAAAATTATTCTGATATATTTAAGAAACTTATTCAAACAATTCATATTTATTTCGGAAAACAGGATGATTGTAAAAAAAAAAAAATTAAATATTAAAAAGTTATTCAATTTCATCATCGTGACAGTTCAACTTGTATAAGTAGATAAAACACGATACAAAATGAAATTTTTTAATTTGTTACCTTTTCAACCATTATGACTTCACAACTACATTACATAAAATTATCAGTGAAGATATTAATCTTATTTCTCATATTTTTTCCCTATATTTTCACATATTTTATGGTCTAACTTAAGTTTAGTATTATTTTTCTTTACATCGAATTTAAATAGTCACATCATCAAATCATCAAATAATATAAACTTCGAAAGAGCTTAAAAGTAGGTTTTAAAATTTTGTTCCCATTAATAATATTTAAGTTGATAATTTGATTTAGATAAAACATTTGGTTTGAAATCTTATAAAATCTTATTAGTAATATCTTGAATTTAGTTGATAACCAATATTATATATATAACCATTTACAAATTAGTTCAATAATTTTATTATGAAATACATATCATATAAATTTTTTAGTTACATACACAACATACAACTTTGAAATCTATTTAGATTTTTTGAATTTTAATTTTAATTGAGTAAAATGTAATAATTTTATAACACAACAAATTATATAAAGAGAGCAAACAATACCACATGATTCACTTCCATATATTTATTTGATCAAAGGAATCAAAAGAACATGAACATAAGAAAGTAACAAAAACTCAATATTAAACCTTGCAACTAGAGCTCAACGCTTTGTATGATAGGAAGGTAAAAAATATGAGAAAATAGAATTATAAATAGAAAAGATGATAATATCTTTACTAATAACTATGTGTAGGAAAATTCGAAACTACTTTTAGATACCAAAACGAAAATAAGTCGATGAATTCAATAACTAAATTAAAAATGACATGATATAATGTTATAATTCTTAAAAATTAAAAAAATACAGTAACCAACTTTTACTTTAAGTTCAACTGCTACATTGAGGTTAACTTTAACCAAATCTCTTTAAACAAAGACAAATTAAATAACTTCATTCAAATTAAGAAGCTTTTGTAATAATTATTCTAATTTTAGAAACTAAAATGATACTGTCACACTTTCAAGCACGAATTTGATTAACTATATTATCCAGACACTACTATTGTAAAGACAAGAGAGAATTACCAACTGCTAAAATTAACAATGCTGACATAAATAAAGGATAAAGACACACTTCTTCATAAAAAAAATTAAAAATAGAAAATAAAAAATATTTTTTTATAAAATTACAAAGAACTTTAACTGATTTGTAAAACCTTCTTAATTATATGACTTTTTATCTTTTGACTTATATTTAACTTTATGCATAAACTAATTTTAATTTTAAGAAATCATTTCATTTGCTTCTTATTTTTCCCTTACAAACATTTATCTAGAAAAAATTTAACCAAACATACTTCAAATAACACCCTTACAAGAACCAGCTCATGTGGAATGGATATCTGTGATGATCAAACTGGAATGAGAAAAGCCTTTTAAAATGGCATTAGAGCTACTTTCTTTGTCAAATTTCCAACTACAGATGCAGAGTTTAGTGATTCACTCCCAAAAAGAAATTGAGGACTACCATGAATAGAACAAACATGTTGTAGCAAAATGAATTTCAAATGCTCTAAAGAAGGATAAAACTTCAAAAGCCCACTCCATCTCTAACAGATAAAAACAATCTTTTTAACATACCGAGGTAGTGATCAGAGATCAAATTATAGGTTCTTCCGCCGTTTTGAATGAGTAGAGTTATGAAGAACATGACGGGGTTGCTGTTGTCTCATGCCAGAAAAGCATATGTCAGGAACAAACATAGCATTGTCAGATGTATACCGATGAAGTTCCAGACAGTGTAACCCGGAAGCCGTCGGAGGGGAAGGGATCTGAGGAACTGTCCACGATGAATCCAGGACGCGCCCCAAGAAGGCATCATCATCCATTTCCTCTTCACTAGACCTCAAAACTGAAGAATCAGAATCCCCAAGTTTACCACTGTCAGCCTGCAGAGATTCATTGGGAGGAGATGAGATCAAGAATAGATAATGGATAACCATATCAGCTGTTAAGCCTACATCAAGATTGTTGACAAGTATGAATAATACTTTGTTTACAATCTCAAAACAAAGTCAAAATACTTCAACTTGGATACTAGTTTAGGTAAAATATAGGTGTAGAAGCAATGCATCCCTAGCTAGTAATACATGGAAAAAGAAGTGCATGCCTTTTAAACGATATCAACTTCCTAACATTCTCTTCCTGAAAATATAAAGTGGTACTGAAAATCAACAGGAATACTACTTAGCACTCATGGATTTCTATAAAAGATAGTCATTGCATAGTTCTGTATGATAGTTCATACTCTCCTCTAAGCTGATCATCTTTACATTAAATTTTACAGCTTACAGTACCGGGTTTAGAAGATTTTCATGAAGATCTTACAGAAATCCAACTAGGCATCTTGTGAACACTGAGTCTTAGTTAGGATTTCTGTTAGTTTATAACACAAGTTGGTCCCCCAATGTTCTTTAAATAAGACCTCTGTTACTGAAGAGGGGAGATTTTCTTTCTGTTAGTTACAAACTGGTAGATTACAGTGTGAAAGGAGGAATCTCCTTTATATACTTTTTTTTTTTTTTTCTTCAAAATAAAGCCTTTTATCATCTCTGTCATCTCAGAAATCCTAACATACCCTCAGTTCTTCAGACCCATTCAAATCTCACTACTTTTTAATGCCCTCAACCAAGAAAAAACTCATTTTCGCACAATAAATTTTTCATATATTTATGGGACCTATTTGTCCATTGTTTAGTGATACTATGATAACATGTTAACAGGGAGTTTACCCTCAGAAATCTGTACTACTTCTGCTCCTACCAAGTTTACCCTGCCTTCCCAGCAAAGGATGCTCTAATCTGTCATTTGTTTGACTATAATGGAAGTCTTTGATTAAGTTCCCATTACTTTCTTAACCAAAGGGAATAAAAAACCTCATGTACAATACATTGGATTGTGATAGATATAGATTGGGGCACCAACAACAAATTTCACTATAATAAGCTCTAATATCATATTAGGAAGTGAGTTTAATCCTCATTCAGGCTTAATAAGGTGAGATTTGTCCTCACTTATATACTATAAATTAGTCTCATTTTTAGTCGATATAGAATCTCCAACAAAACTACACAAAACAAATAGACTACATTGCAACTTAAAGTGTACCTTAGAAGATCCATCCATGTAGTTATAATACTGACTAAATTCACTCAACCCGAGAAATTCTTCCATGGGCCATTGTGAGAGGTTTCCAGCAGTATAACCACCACCATAAGACACCCTGTTTGGTGGAAAGTCCTCAACTCCTCCCATTTGAGAGGGTAACACTTCATTAAAATTTGATGGCGGGGGCAAGGAGGAGACATTTCTGGAGATGGACGACGATTTAGCATCGGATGTTTTCTCCCCAGATTGTGACTTGACAGAAGACGAGGAAGCACCACACTCAGTAGCTTCAAGTCCTACTCTCACACCAGTAAGCAAAAACCTTTGATGACCAGAGACACAGGCATTAGCAGTGTGAATAGATACATCACAATTCCTACATAGCAAAGCCCGATCCTCTAAACAGAAGAAATAACCAACCATTTCCTGTAAGGTGAATAGCACACTTTAGCATCACAAGCAATCCAAAATAATAAAAGACTCGTATGTAACTGAACCGGAACAGCTAACAAATCAAGAAAATGCTCTCTTGGTAACAATGCCAAATAGCCAACCACAGATTCAAAGCACAAATAATTTGGTTTGACAAAATTCAGCAAAATACATAAACAAAGCGAATGTCTTGACAAGGATGATATTGTTATTTAAATCCAGAAAGAAAACACAATCAAACTATTTCTATAACAACAGAGGGAACTTCGTTAACATATAATCCTCAAAATGGCAATTTAAAATAAAAGATAAATGAACACGGTGAGGAAAACAATTTCAAAGCTCCAAAGAGAAATTCATTTTTGAGACTAGATCTTCCGTGAAGAATTTATCATATCTATCTATAAATGTTTTCCAATACACTATAACTGTATAAAAGTCACTTAATCAACTCAATCAAAGAAGGGAAAGTCAACAACTGCATTTGAAGCTGAAGAACATCAAGGTCACTAAACGCGTGCAGGCTCAAAAAGTGAAAGTGGAAGTCCCCTGAAGTAGAATCAAAGTTTAATCCTTGTTTTAACAAAAAAGAATATCCATTCATTTAGCAGCACAAGTGGTTACAAGTCAGCAATGATAACTAGTAAGTAACCTTGTAAAAAATTATTTTGGAACCGTTAGTTTTAGTTCCTAAAATAATTCAATACACTTTTAGTCCCTGCATTTATTCAAAAGAGATATTCTACTTAAGAACACACAAACAAATTTATTCATAATTGACTGTGATTTATTAAAAATCACAAATTTTGTAGCTATCACTTAACTCCCTTCATGTGTAGTTTCCAATAAATTTTGATCAACAAGAAGGGTATTAGGAAAAGTGTGTTAGAGAGGTTACTTGCTACAGAATGAGATTAGATATTTTCAGACACCCACTTAGTGGAACCTCGACATGAAATTAAATATTTGTAGATAGTTTAATAGCAGGTTGATGTTAAGAATTCAAGACGAATTGAAACTTTCGCAATAAGTGAGATGAATAATATAAGTAGAAGGACTCATAAACTACTTCTTTTAGATTTTTTGTATGAAACCGGATCTCCCCATGTATCCCTTCAGAGAACCTAACACTTGATAGCAATTGGCATATAACCCCAAAAGATAAGATCTGAAAGAATATTAGAGAGTAAATTCTAGGTGTAACTAAAAACCGACTTAGTAAATATATGAACTAAAACCATAATAATTTTTATCAGTGCAAAACCGACATTTTGAAATACATTGATGGAACAAAACATGTTTGATCCAAATACTCCTAATAAGAGGCTTCTGATCCAGCCCCTAAGTTGAATTTCCACAAATCCAGCACAGTTAAGTTCACTGATTCCAAACATTAATTATTGAAAACAAGTAAAGAAATGATTGAAACAGCTACCATGTTGAAGATTTTACTTACATAAAGCCAAATTATAACACACAAATGATAAACTCACTTTGTAATACGCATTAAAGTCTATAAATTTTAAAAGGGTCAAATTAGAACTAAATCCCCTTTCCCTGAAGGGAAAGTTAACAAGCAATAACATGACACACATACCTGGCATATGTCACACTTTGGCACGTGAGACGCAGAGAGAGAAAGGGGAACTCTTTGGTGCTTGGTGGCGAGCTTGTTTGCGGCGTGAACCTTTTCATCGCATTCCAAGCACAGTGCCGCCTCGTCGGCACAACAGAGGACCTTGGCCTCCGCAGCTTCGCACACGTTACACTGAATCTTCATGGCGATTCTGAACCGAGTTGGAGCGAGTTATGGTGACCCAGTTGGAAGAGGTTGAAGAGAGAAGAGAAATTTTAAAGCTTGGGTGTGTGAGAGAGAAGGAAACACGAGGGCCAAGAAAGAAGAAGGCGGAGAGCAGAACAAAATGCGGGATATTTTTGAAGGGCGTGAAGACGAATGCCACGTGGCTGGGACACCGACGTTGGGCGGATTCGGACCGGACCGGACCGGTCGGTTCACATTAGTTGTGTTCGGTATTCTTAATTAGTTATTAAAACTAGAACCACAAATCATGTTTTTGTCATGAATAACAATCATTAAAGAAAATGAGAATCTACCACAAATGGAATATTTTTACTTTATGATTTTTTTTTTTCCAAATGAACTCAATGCTAATTATAAACCCATTTAGAATTTGGTTTTTGGGAGTAGAATTATAGTTTGTAAATCTCATGTGTAATCCAAATCTGGCTTGGTATTTTTTTTAAAAAGTAAATAAAAATAAAATAGATTTAAATTTATATTTTGTTTTTGAATTTTAAATAGTGAATTCAATTAAAATAAATTAAAATGATTAAACAAAACATCATAATTAAATGAATTAGTTAATAGAAATATCAAAAATAAAAAATATTATCTTAAATATTGATTTTAAAGTAATGCATAATAAAAGTATTAAATATTTAAATTAATTCTTGAGAGTAGTTTAAAAAAGTATACGAAAGCATATTAATAAGAATAATAATATGTTAATGGAAGAAATGACCGCTAATATAAATAATTTGAAATGCTAAAAATAAAAAATATATTTTAAAAAGATGAATAAATGAATATTAATTTAAAATTGATTAATATTATTTTTAATAATGATTATTAGTATAAATTAAAAATAAAATCAATGTGTAATTGTGGGATTTGAATTTGAATTTATAATGTAAAACTAATATAATGTATGAATTTGAATATACTACTTGTAAAAATATATATTAGAATGTACAAAATTCGTAAAAATTTAAAGTAATAATTTCAAATATTGTTAATTAAAATTTAAATATTTATTAAATAATTAAAATAAATTATTAATAAAACTTGTATATTATTATCGGGTTAAAATAAATAATACAGTTGAAAAAATTTATTTTAAATATGAAAAAAAATATATTTAATTCAATCAATAAGCTTTATAATAAACAAGCACTAATTAAGATAAAAAATTTATTTAGTATATAAAATTTTATTATATATATATATTGAAGTCATAATATAAAAAAATAATTAATTTAAAAATATAGATAATAATATTTAACAATGAAACGTTGAGAGATTTAAATTTTTACATAAGATTAATTCAAATTTCATTTGTTTAAAAGTTAAAGGTAGAAGGTAGGAAAAATAAATGAAGTTGAAAGAATATAAACATGATTGAAATGAAATACAGAAATTGAAAAAGGAACCTTAAAAGGATAATTGGGGTTATATTTTGTTTTAGTCAAATATAGATATTCTTATCTCATTTTTGTGGATCGAGTTGTTATGTTTTAAATCATAAATAATTTTATTAGGTGTCCTATGGTTGAGTGAGTTTGAGGTCTTTTTCAACACTTGATCATTTATGTTGTGTTAACATCAATTTTAATTTCTACTAAGTTGTAGATAATCTTTAGATTAATAACTTGATTCAGACATTTGTAATTAAATTATGTGACTTATTTACAATTTTTGTAGTCTAGTATTTTGTTGACTCTGTAAAATAGTTGAATGAAAGTTCAACTATATTGGTTGACCATTCTTATAAGGTTACAACATTTGTAAGTAAGACTGTAACCATTTAGACTTTTACAATAGTTTGCCAGAATAATGTATGATATAATGGTTAAACAAAGTTTTAGTTGACAAACTCATTGTCAAGATATTTGATAGTGTTCATTTTTATGATATTTTGGATTAATTTTTATAATAGAATCAACTTTTCCTAAGCTTAGAATCTTTTTAATTCTCTATTTTATTAGGTTTTTGTTAATAATTGATTATTTGAGTATTTTCTATTATTTTTTCTAAAAAAATGAATAAGAAGTATTAAATCAAAAGAAAAAGGATTGGGACCCTTAAAAATGAAAAAAATAAGAGAAAGCTTGACGTAGGCAACTCAAGCCCAGTGTCAAAACTAGCATCCAACGCTAAAGATATCGAGAACAAAACCCTTGAATTGTGCCTGACACCATTGAAGCTAAGTCGGGCGTGAGCGTCGCTGAAGCTATGCTATTTAAGAAACTCTCAGCATTGGGGTTAGGCATCTTCAGCCAGAGAGGAGAAAAAGTCAAATTGGACGACAACTTTTGGATTTCTTGGTGTAATAATCTCCTTCCATTATTTATTTGATATGTTTGGTCTCTTCATGATTATAAGGAGCTAAAATCATTACTGTTAAAGTTAGATGTAACCAACTGAATTCTCATGTAATCAATATTGGTTTTCATATATATATATATATATATATATATATATATATATATATATATATATATATATATATATATATATTTTTT
>Ga0209489_108823_pt1 | contig 13273 bp, 12 predicted proteins | sample SiratrowhiteBW_FD_187527 | JGI IMG/M metagenome (GOLD analysis project Ga0209489, IMG submission 187527) | Root nodule microbial communities of legume samples collected from California, USA - Siratro white BW (SPAdes) (version 2) | ecosystem: Host-associated > Plants > Roots > Nodule | place... | reverse complement strand
TTTTTTCCTTTTTTTTTTTTTTATAAGAATTGATGAAAAAAATATAAATATATGAATATTTGCATTGTATTGATAATACCAAATTGCGAACATTCATCCATGTAAATCTTAAGATACATGAAGTCATTTAAGATTTATCTTGAAATACTAATTGGTTGGTAACCAAAATGTATCAAATTGTGAATCATAAGATTGTGATAACAGTGGCTTTGATACCCACTACTATTTTTGAGTTTTGATATTTCTGGTTCTTTAATGGACTTCCTGGGTGCTTTGTATCCCTTTTAATAGTTGTTATAATGTTATGTGATGATCATTGAAATGCACACTTCTATTTTCTTGCTCAGTGAATGAATCAGAGTTGGAGAGGTTAAAAAATGCTTTGAAGCTTCTCTCAGAGGCTGAGAAACAGTTAAGAACGTCCAGTGAACGCTGTACATGGTTCACGGCAACACTTTTGCAGCTTGGTTCTACACCTTCTCCTGATCTCACGCAGTCAAGCAGCAGTAGGAGGCAGAGCTGCAAGACAACTGAAGATGATCCATCAAGTGTTTCAAGAGATGTTACCTCTGGCACGCACAAGTCAGACCCTCAATATGTGCCTCGAAAGTCAGCATACACTGGATCCCAGCAAAAGGCGGTAAATGATGATTCCAACCATCAAAAGGAATCAAAGACTGAAGGTTTCAGCTTGAAATCGAAGCCGTCAAACAGCCCAGTCTTGGATGATGGCTCCACAGTTGTATCATCTGATGATCTTATGGTGGAGAATACAATGTATAGGTGCATAGATTCAGGGAAGTTATGTGACATCTGGGTGCATTGTATTGAGAAGTGTCACTCTAAGACATTGAGGCAGCTGCTGCACCATTATGGAAAGCTTGTGTCGGTATGCGAAGTAGAAGGTAAGCTAATAATATTTTTTGCTCAAAATTGAAGTTTTTCCATCTTTTGAGAGTATTTAGAAGCATTTCTTGACAAACCAAGTTCTATTAAGCTGCTTTCTTTTAAAGAAATAGATAGGATACCATATTCTTTTTACAACTATGGTTTTAAGGGTTTATCAAGCAGCCAATAATTCACAATGCCCTGTTGTTGCCGATGTCAACTACCCTGGTTTGTCTGCTGACTTTTGCTATTGTATGTACAATCAAAAATATTTTGCTTGAATTTGAGAAATTATTCTGCATAATTTCCCTTTTCTATTCAGTTATTTGTACGATAATTCAAAGACACTAGAGTTACATAACATGGTGGAAGGAAGCCAATTGAATTATGACGCGAGGAAAATGAATCTAAATTGATATTTCTTCAATGTCCTTGTTGAAATGATTGGATTTAGGGAAAGGAGAAAAAAGGGAGAATAGAGACTCAGAATAGCAGGATATTAATACAAAAAAGGAATTACTATCCCGAACCCTTACTTATACCAGGAATTAGGTTAAGTACTAGATTCCTGATCCTAATTCAAAAAGGTAACAAATAAATAACAAAGTATATGATAGATTCCTTAAGAACAAGGTTTAATTTCTGACGACATAAAGATTTTTAAAATAAGGAACAGAAGTGTCCCTAGAATAACACAAGTCATCTTATTATAGTATTTATCATTCTCACCCTCTAAGATATTCTGTAGATATTTAACAGTGTTTTAGTTTAATAGAACATTTGCATCTTCACAAGATGCTGCTCTTCACTAGAACGATGCATTTCTTTTATCATGCATAATTCCCTCTTCTAATATAGTCCTCGTTGCAGGTGTTTTGGTAGCATATATTGCTTTTGGTGACGCAGATATTAAAGTTCGTGCTGAGAGGTTTTTAAGAAGCATTACAAACTCCATGGAAATGGTTCTTAGGCGCAATGTGGAGGTCCGAATAATCCATTTGGCAGATGGGGAAGGTGAAAACCAGGTTAATCTACCAGGTGTAAAGCAGGGTGAGTCAACAGTGGGTTGTGAGAAGGAACAAAGACAAGGTCATGTGAATGGAACTGAGTCTTATTCTAGTTTGCCTCCTTTAGTGGATAGAAACCTTCAATCTAGGACTGCTTCATCAGATGTCTTGGGTGAAGGAAATGGTGGGAGGGAGAGGAGACAGGATAATCCAATGCATAGAATTGAATCCATCATTCGTGAGCAGAGGCTGGAAACTGCCTGGTTACAGGCCGTAGAGAAAGGTTCCCCTGGATCATTAAGTCGTTTGAGACCTGAGAAGAATCAAGTACTGCCACAGAATGGTGTAGACCCAATGGAGTCCATGGATTCAACAAGATTTTCCTCTCACCAGCATTGGGAAGATGACCCCAATAATGAACTCAAAGTTTTGACCCTTAAAAATGGAAGGGTCCCACAGAAGGATCAGACTGGTAGAAAGGCAGATCGTTATCCCATGTCCCCAAGTTTATTGCATGACAACACTTTAGCAACAATTTCTGGAAAAGACCATCCGTAAGTCTTCCTTCCTTCAATATTGCATGTTGAATTCCTTGCATTATTTTATCCATCACTGTTGTGAGATGCTTCTTGAGTGCATGCATTAGTTTCTAGGATAGAGGAATATTTTTTTCTCTGAAGTTAGAAATGACGCATGAATTCAATGGAAACTACATTGATTATTACCTTAAGAAATTATGGGGATGTGGTCATTTATAGAAGGTAGAATTTGAATGGTAAATGTCATAAAAAATTACTAATACTATTATTTGCAGCGAGTGGGATACCATTTGGACACTTTGGATTGAATTTGGTTAATTTTTGTGGTTGGCATGCATGCTTATAGTATTTTAGATGCTGCTTTATATCTGATTCATGCATTCAATAGTCACACAAGAACTGGCATGTGCGCCTGCTGGCTCTGTGTGGAGCCTTTGCACTTTGGCCCCTGGAATGGACCCGTAGACAGTGTCTGACTCTGACATGAGTGACATCTGACCATCAACAATAGTTAATTCAGTGTTAATACTTTTTTTATTCTTGTGGTATGTCTTTAACATCAGGAAATGATCGCATTTAAGTACCTGATTGCTCTTTATATATGCTAAACTTCTCTGCTAGAGGCCCTTTTAATCTTTGACATTTTTCTTTGTAAATTTGCTGCCTTTGTTATGGTTTCCTGCAGTTTGGTTTTGACATGGTCCGTGTAATGAAAAAAATGAAGTTGTGTTGATTTGTTGGTTACTGCAGGGGATATGAATCGGGGTCAGGACCTGGTGGTTGTGGATTTTTATGTTGGAATAAATCGAAGCCGAGAAGGGTGATAAAGGTAACTTCATTTTGTTGTTCTGAATAACCAAGTTTCTGAAAAAACCGAACAAAGATAAGATTGTGTTTGCGTTTGTGTTTGTTTGTTGTGAGCAGGTGAAAGGTGGCACCCCAGTTAGAGCGCGCAGAGGTGCAAGTTTTACGTTGTTTGGTGACTGCCGTAAGCCAAAGAAAAGGGAGCGGAAAAGATAAAAAAAGGATTTTTATTTTTATTTTTTCCTTTGAGCGATTCTTGAAGGATGAGAGCTTGAAATGGGAATGTTATGTGGTTCATCCTTTATCAAACACGTAATAAAGAGGAACAATTAAACCTTTTCATTTTCCTTTTAAAAAAGATTAATTAATTGATTAAGTAGTGATTAACACGGTATAGCTAATCAGACTAAATATACCGGAATAATTTTTCGTGCTTTACCGCTATCAGACTAATATACTTCAAACGCTCTCGTTAGGTAACATGGATATTATTCAGAACTTAACTATATTTATATACAGAATCAGATTAATTATTTATTGAAGGTATATATTAAAAAAATAAAAACGTAAGTTAAAATTTTCATTCATTTAAGAATATTTAATATTGTTTTGAAATAATTCAAAAAATTATTGATATATATTTAATGTTCATTAATTATATTGATCAACAAAGTTTTTTAAAATGCCTTTTCAAAATAATGCTTACTTATACTTTCTACAAATGTGGCCTCGATGAACCATAATCAAAGTAAAAAGCAATCATAACAAATCGAGAGTCTTTCTAACATTTTGTTATGATTGCTTTTTGTTATAAAAAATCCTTTGTGATAAATCAAAGAATTGAAATAACTTTATAAAAAATTTATGTGGTTTGTGACAATAAAAGGTAATTTGTGATATTAGATATGTAGTTTGGATATTTTCTTCCTTTAAATAGAAAAGCAAATTATAAACTTATAAATAACTTTCTACGGCAAATGATTACACTATTATTATCTAATTATATATCACTGTATATAATAAATTTGTTTTAAATAGCTTTAAAGTCTTAATGAAATGATTTCTAATGCATATCAATTGAACTCTTACTTTTAACATAGTTAAAAATTTGCTGTTTTAGCTTAATTACTTTTTTAGATGAATAGTCATCGAGAACTTTTCTAAATGAGTACAACTTTATACGTATGTCAAGAATTTAAATTTTACAATTATTATCATTACAAATGAGAATTCTTGGGAAGATGCTAGATTAAAGACCCTAAAATATTGTTATACATTTTGGTCCTTTTACTTTCAAAAGGGTTATATACAAGAGTCTGCATATACTCTTAAAAAGATGATAAACCTCCATTTGGCATTCTAGGTCCATTTTAATTCATTCTCCTTCCCATCCCTCCAGAGTGCAATAAAGGAAATTTAGGTCTTATATACCATTTCATTTTTATTGCCCTTTCGTTGATATAAACACTTGAAACCTTATCTAAATTTTCTTGTTTTGGCTGTAACCCTTGGTTTGCAAATCTTTTGCCTCTACACCACACCCATGAACGTATGTTGGCACCCCTTTTCTGCAACATTCATCCAACTCTTTCATAATCTAGTGAGATTATAGAAACATGTGCGTCAAGATTATTACTATAAATAGATATCTGTCTCCTCTAAAATTACATTTACTCTCATTTCTATGCTCCTTGCCATCACTTTAAAAAGTTTCGGCTGCACCTTCAAAGACCTGTACAGCATACCACAAATAAATTCTCAAAAACAGTGTTCATCCACACCTCAAGAAGCAACTTCGTTTTCTCAGACAACTTTATTGCAAGAATATCCATTACAATGATTTTATACTTCATCGCGAAAAGCCTTACTAACTCAAATCACAAAGTTATGATAAACAAGACTAATATATCACGTGTTTGATGGTTACAATAATCATAGATTCATCATCTGATGGCACGGTGCTTTATTATTTGAAGAGGATTTCGGCCACCATGCAGGAACACTTGGCACGCACCTAGTGGGATCAAAAGTAATCAATCTATTGTGAAAAAATTAATCAAGGATGATCTCCCTTCAAAGGTAAATTGGCAAAACTATCTCTTCTCCGGGACCAAAATTCAATATTCTCTCTGCCAGTAACATGTCATCAGGCGTAGTAACCTGCAAAACAGTTCGAATTTAAATATTTTGAACTGATGTTAAAATAAACTGCTAGCGTAACTATTTTTATTCACAATGGTATGCGTCTTTTTGCTTTTGGTTAAATAAATATAAATAGCCAAATATGTCGTTGAAATAGAACATGATTTAGGATCACATAAGTAGAGAGGTATGTTTATAGCAGAAACAAGTCATGTTCATAATAACACAAGTAAAAGAAATTCTACCCAAAAAGAAAAGTAAAATATAATCCTAACTAGATAAAACTGAGCCCTTTTTCTTCTGCATCCCCATAAAATTCATAGGCATCACCTATTCATTCTAAAATGGGTCCAGAAAGTCCATTCCGTAATTAATGGAAGACGTGCTAGAATTTTGTAGAATTCAGATAGAAATATCCTAAAATTAGTCAACCAAGCCGAATTCTATTAACCATAATCCGACCCAAGATAGGTTATGAAAAAGGCCAAATTTTCCGGCTCAATTCTTTTTGAGCTTCAATTATTTGTTGGGCTTAGTCAGGCTAAAGTGAGTGCCGGTTACATATCACATCTTATGGCAGCATATGACGTGAGTTACAATACAAGGCTTTGTATGGTTTCATGTAATAAATGGCTAATCAATAATCATCAAGGTTCCAAATTCCAATAGAAAAGAAATAGGGAGCAGCTTGCCTACCTTAATATTGGTATAAGATCCTTCAGTGATATAAACAGGATGCTTAAGGTGCTCAACAATTGACACATCATCAGTAACTTCAAGACCTTCTCTGAAAGCAAGGTTACGCATAAAATTCAAGTTAGATTCTGAAAAACATTGCATCTTCTAAACGTTGATGCAATTAATAAACCAAATAATCTGTACTTGCCACCGCACATCCCAATTTAGTGGTGGGTTCTCATCCAACTGTCCAACTAGTGTTTGCACAGCACTCGGGTCCATATAATATATGACACCACGACAGTATATTTCATACTTTGATATCGTTCATAACAGAATAATAATAAGATAAGGCTTCTAAAGCGTATAAATAGTTTACACTAAATTGAGCATAAGAATGATGAACTACCTATTTACAAGCTCAAAGCCTTTCCTCAGCAACTCAGGCTTGATAACCTGTAAAAATGGATTGTGCATCTAAGTAATTGACCAAGTCCTCAGACAAAGATGATATATATATTATTATTGACCTGTGGGGTCTGCATCTCCCATAGTGTTTTTCTGTCCAGCGTTTTAACTACAAATGATTCACTGTTTGCCTGCAAAAAGATTGCAAGACAAACATCAGTACCTTTACCAATCAGAGTAGTAAAGGGACTAAAATTCAGGCATATATGAGTTATTCAGCATAACAATTTCAATCTATAAAAGAAGGGCTCTTGTTACACAAATTTCATGTAGTTATTGCTACTTCTATCAAGTATAAAAGCTGAGGTAAAAGCTGTCCATAGTTGAGCAGCAGGTACATAAATTGAGGGAAACAACAGACTTCCACCTATACGCAGATGTGATCCTAAAGTTACATATAAAAAAAATTTAGGAGAAATATAAAAATTAAGCTTGTGGATCATCAGATTCCATAACAAAAATGAAATAAACATATTCCACAAGCAGGGGAAAGGTGAGAATATAGCCGCAACAAAAGAGAAACAAATATTTTACTTGAAAGGAAGACCATTTCTCTTCATTAACCTACATCTTTTTTTACCTTACACACTTAGGTAAGAGAGATTGAGAGGAAATATAAAAGAAAAAATCAAGGTTTGAAGATAATGTTAGTTGTTGGAATTCATGACAGAAAATGTAGTCAACCTTAATGAACAGTAATCCGCTATTAAGACTCAAAGGAAATACACAGCTCTGGATTCTTGCATATAGTTGCTTATCACATTTGGATTTGAAATTTTACACAATTATCAACCACTTAAACTAATGGAGGAAACTGACATTCGCTTACAAAAAATACTAAATACCTCTTTGATTGTGGCCTTCACAGGGACACCAAGAACCGCAGCTCCATTCAATAATCCATCTCTAAGGACCTAAAACAGAATACAAAAGAGCAATCTAAGCATCCTCTTACGTGATCCATTGAATAGTATATCGAGAGAGAAACCCAAAGACAAGGAAGGGTACGGGCAGGTTAGCTAATAGACATTCGGAAATTTGAAAAATGCCCGACCAAATACAGATAAACTATTTAAATCCAGTAAAATAGTACAGATACATAACGTCACTATGTGGATCCAAATTGCATGAAAGCTTCTACATGATATGTGGACTATAGTGTGATTGTGGTGTTCATAACAACCCAGAGTTTCTTTTAGCTTTTGTTCGTTCCTTTTAAATCACTAACACTATCCTAGAAGGTGAAGATACTGCACAGGACGCCGATATGATACAATTCAAACACAGGAATATAGTTAGGAAACATTGGACAAAAAATGACTAGAATAAAATGTCTTAAATTAATATAAATTTAACACAAAATTATGTGTCATAATAAAATGTTACAATCCACAAAATTATATAATTCCAATTTGTAGTATTCACTTAAAAGTTTAAAAATAACAAAAAATTATAAAATGCAGCCAGGCTAAGACTATGTGAAGTGTCTGTGAGATGTCCAATATGGATACATGCTTGATGCAGATCAACACAGCATAGCTAGGGCTACCATTTTAAAGCGTCCATGCATCCCTGATACTAACATTAATATAAAATAGACATTTTCCTGATTACATTACAACTAGAAGACATGAATTCTTCTGTATCTTCCTCATACCCAACTAATGAAATATTGTTAAATTTCCTTAATGAATTTAACTTTCAGAAAAAATCAAGAGCATTGGAATTAAATTTGTGCAAGAGAAATGTATTCGATCCAGACCTTTCTTACATCACTTGATATCACCAAAGGTCTTGCAGAATCATGAACGCAAACAAGCTCAGAGTTCTGATCAACAGCCTGCAAAAAAAAATAGAAGAACATCTAATAATTCAATGATGAAGGTATCAACAACTCATTAATAACACACAAGGTTGTCAAACTTGAGTGCCTATGTAAGCTTGTGGAGTTCCAGCAGAATCAACTCAAATTCATAAGAGTCAATCTATTATAAAAAATAATATTAAAAAGCTTATTAATGACATATATGCATAGCATAATATTCTTAATAATTCAACTTTTCAACTCCATGATAAAACTAAGTAGCAAACCACAATAATAAAGTGTGATAATATATTACAACTAAATAGGATTCAACTACATAAATGACCAAATCATACATAAATGTGAAAAAGATAAGATCCTATGGGAAAACTTTTCAAAAAGAAGTTAATATATCTAAGCCACAGTAAAACACTAACTCGCTGGGGTCAATGGAGGGCAAGAAATACATTTGATTTCAAACTTACCAACTCGCTTCTTAACTAAGACTTTATGTGAGTTTTTCAAGAATGGAACGGGGGGAATTGACACAAGATATGAAAAGAACTAAATCTTAATATGAGAAAAGAAACATAATATGATGCAATATTTAAATAAAGAAAAAAAGACTCACCATAAGCACAAGTTAATAAAGAAAACGTGTTGCTTAACTTTACTCTTAAACTGTAAGTTTCTTTGAAGGTTGAAAAAGGAAGTAGTATTTGAGAGAAGACAAACTCGAAACTGAAGTAGAAGAATAAATACAATACAGTATTTGATATTTCGTCAATCAGCTTCTTATATAGCACGAATAAACATTTTTAATAGGTAAAATTATTTTATGTCTTTAAGTTTTGACCCGGCATAATTTATAAAAAAGTATACAGAAACTGACATTGATTATAAATCTAAAGTAACATGTATCTCGGTACAGGGAGTAAAAGATTGACGATTGTATATCGGTAAAAACGGATACAAGATGAGAATTTACAAGGGCGGCAAATATATAACATTAGTGCATGTACTGAACCCTTTTTCTGCATTAGACGGGCGATATCCCCTCTCTCATTAATCTCATTCAATCGAGTTCAGTCCCTGCCCAAATATATCCAGAAAAGATTTTGGCAGCGAGTTAACTAGTTTTTTCTACCTAGAATTGTAAACTTTTAAGATTCTGGTAGTTAACTTGAGAATTTGACAGCCTTGCAATTATCTGTATCGTTATCTCGAAAGATTTCCAAGAAAACGGTTGTCTTGGCCAACAGGATCTTGGTTATCCAACCACATTTCAGATTGCTTTTCCTTTTTATTAGGGGAGGAAGGGGGTTGATGTCAGGTTACCCATTCCCAACTAATGATCATTGGGAAGAATAAAATAAGACATAAGTAGAATTAAACTAATGAAATGACAGAAAAAGCTTGAAAATAACCCATCATTAAGATTTCTAAAACTGCACATACCTGAAGGCCATTGTAAACAGAATCCTGTCTTTCTTTTCCAGGCAGTGCAAATTTGAGTTCCATTTCGTAGTCTCCATTTGCATCTGAGCAAAAAAAGAGCATTAATAACCAAGAGGGAAGTACATCGTTTGCAAAAGAAACCAAAGCTAAAGGTGGGGGGAAACCTTCAAAAACGTCATTGTATGAAGGATCACAAACCACAATGACTTCTTTCACTTCAACCATGTGACAAAAAGTGTGGAAACTGCACAGGATTGGCATATCCGGAGCTCATTATAGCAGAAAGAAATAAAAGATGATATAAAAGCATCTGCACGAGCGGAGTAACAAATCCGAAGTAGTAGAGTTGACTTGTTTATGCAGTGTTGATGAAGGTACACGGAAAGCAATAATATATGGTTGGCATGCATTGATTGTTGAAATACAGAATTGAAGCCATATGACATAAGACTTAAAGATAGGATTACCTAAACAAAGCAATGGGTTGACCGAAAAGAGGAATATACTGCTTTGGTACGATAGCCTGTGATAGGAAAGAAATAGAATGAAATGAAATAAATTTGAAAAGAAAAAAATTGAAGAGAAATGGGAATTTAGGAAGAAAGAGAACAGACCCCCATCCTCTTGCCCTGCCCTCCGGCCAACAGTACAACCGACACACTTTTTTCTCTTACAACATCATCACCAGACTCCACCGTCTGTTCCTACATAACACATTGGCATCACTAATTCATTCATATAATGTAATGATGGAAGTTGAATCGAAGCACTGACTTGCAGAGGTTGAGGTTGAGACTGCGCAGAGCAGGAAATGAGGCTTGATTTTGCATTTCTCTTTGAACAGATTGGAATAGTGGGAGCAGCTGATGAATGTGTAAGAAGCAAAAGTGAGACAGAAAGCAAGGAGGAACAGGGAGAGAAAAAGAGAAGGCGTTCAGTTACTTGCCTGTGTTTGGGAGTCTGTGAGTCAACGGTGGAAAGAGGCGAGATGAAGAAGACGGAGAATACGAAGAATACGAAGAACGGAGAGGGGTGAGAAAGGGAAATGCAAAGGCCGCCATCTCTGATTCACTCTGCTACTTCCTCACTGTTCCTCTCACCTCCAACCGAACGTTATTATTTCTTCATGGGCTTCATCCACTGCAAAACCAAAGGCCCACTTCTATTCCCGTCAATTTTAATGAATAAAAATATTTGCCAAATGCTTACCTCACCATGCCAATTTTGACCTGCACCATACCGTTACAAAAATACCATAAATATCTTTAGTATTTTTATTTCAGCGCAGCCGTGATGTCTGACTATGGTTAGTGCAATATAATGGTGGTAGAGTTGGTGGTGTCAAGGGCACTTTAGACATTTCCTGAGTAGATATGGTGTATGGTGCAGCACGAAGCAAATGCCGGGCCTGGGCCTGGGGCGGGTGAGCCCAATAAAGATGGAAAGAAAGAAAATGGGGGGAGAAAGAGAGAGAGAGAGAGAATCGAATCGGAAGAGGAAATGGGATCGGGAAAACATACGGCAGAGTTCTTCAGAAGAAGGGATGCGTGGAGGAAGCATCCTATGCTCATCAACCAGTTCCGCCACGCCACCCCTGGCCTTGGCATCGGCATCGTCGCCTTTGGCATATATCTCGTCGGCGAACAAGTCTACGATCGCCTCAATGCCGATTCTCATGCTCACGTACTCTTCTCTTCCTCTTCTTAGGGTTTCCCCCTATTCTTCCTATTCCTATTAAATTCACCCATTATGCACACACTATCACTGTTAATCGAATGTGATTTATTATCTTTTGCAGGTGAAAGCCGAAAATCACCACTAGTCTCAACTGTTGGATCCATCATCGCTTTCCCTCTTTCGTAATAAGCTTTGTCTTCATCCATGTTCTCGAAGCCTTCACTGAATGTATAAATTTCAGACTATGTTACCTTCTTCGCCAGTATGTCTTGTATGGCTACGTTTTATGTCTTCTTGAATCGTTGAAGTGCAATGTACTTTTTTCTTTCGCGTTCCTGTTTTTGCCTGTATGTGCCTCAATGGCTCCACCTTTTTCACAAGACATGAAATTTATTCCTTTACGTCTCAACCATCCCTTAATTTGTTATATTCGTATTTCCAGCAACTTCTGCTAACTGTTAGTCGATTTACTCCCTAACTTATTAATTGATCAGTTGTTTTGGGATTGAATTTACCTTTAGTAATGCCAAGGACTGAATTGATGCCAATTTTAGGGACCAAAAATTGAAGTTTAACTCCCTGTTTCACACAATGCATGTGAGATTTAATCATTCAACTTAGAGGTGCAGGTAAATTTTCTCTTGCGAGCGTGGAAGAAAACTGAACTGTAGGAATAGTGTCTGTTTTGGGTTTGGGTAATTGAATGGGACATATCCGTTGGAGTAGTGTCTTGGTTCGGGTTATTGAATTGGAGCCTTAACTCTAACCTCCTCTGTTTTGAAAACAGAAAGCATTTATAACCGAGGAGAAATGTCTGTAACACACTTCATTATTAGTTAAAATCTATTGGAAAATACAAAATTTTGTTGGTCTCACTTATGATTCTTAGTTTCTTTCTAATGAATTTTATCTGATAATAGTGTGTTTGAAAGAGTGTATCTAAGAGTTTGTTGTGGACACGTTCATCTTGATCAATTAATCGCGCGGAGAATTCAACAGTAGAGCTAAAGAAATGGCAGTAATCAGAATCATGATGCATGATCCTATACAAAACTAGTTACAGTAAATCAGCAAAAGAAAAAGAGGGGGAACTAGTTTATTTTTTTTGTATTTATCTTGATCTGATCTCGCCCTTTCCCGATCTTTTCTGATGATAGTGTTTGGAGTTGGAGTCTCACTTTTAAGTAAGATAAACTACTTGACTTGATATTTGAGTCTGAAGACCCTTACACCCAATAAATCACTCTTCTAAATTAGCTCTCCTCTTGTGTTTAAATCATAACAATTGGTGTTTTCATTGAGTTAGACTACAAACGAAATTAGACATAGATTTGATTAAGGTGTAAACCTAATAGTGATAAGTAACTGAAGTTGTCAATAGAGTGAAAGTTTGTCTCCACAGAGGTGAGATGACAATGTTTGTTACAAGAACATGGACTTCGCAAATATATGTTTTAAAAGGGGACTGAATATCTAGCTTACACAGACGTGGTCTTCGCAAATATATGTTTTTTAAGATAAATTCCACATAACATTACGGATACATAGACAAAACATGGGAGTTTTGTTTTAAGCAAAACCGTAAATGATGTTAACACCACAGGTCAGCAGTTGGTTCGTGTAATTTGATTATTCACTTCATACGCTGTATTGAATTTAGGCTGCACAAAGATGAATAAGTTTATATTACGGGCAAGGTCAATTGTCTAACTTGAAATATAACAGTTAATAAAGAATAGAAGTTATTGTTGAGAATGACCTAAATCTGAAAAAAGAAAAAAAAAAAAAAAAAAAAGGCATTTCATTTT
>Ga0209489_108822_pt1 | contig 13273 bp, 9 predicted proteins | sample SiratrowhiteBW_FD_187527 | JGI IMG/M metagenome (GOLD analysis project Ga0209489, IMG submission 187527) | Root nodule microbial communities of legume samples collected from California, USA - Siratro white BW (SPAdes) (version 2) | ecosystem: Host-associated > Plants > Roots > Nodule | place: USA... | reverse complement strand
AGGAGAACCATGGTTGTAGAAGAATCCATGCATGTTGCATTTGATGAGACTGACCACAAAGTGCAGGAAAGCATTGAGATTACTGCAGATGATGATGAACCAGTGATCCAGAAGATTGTCACAGATTAACTGGGTAAATCTGTAGAGGACAATCAATCGGATGAATCTGGCACTGGAGCAGCAGCAACTAGTACTGAACTACCTAGAGAATGGAGGGTTCCTAGGAATCTATCACTGGACGATATCATTGGTCAGGTACAGAGGGGTGTATCCACTAGAAGATCCATGAATCACTTTTGCGAACATATGGCCTTTAGGTCACAAATTGAACCCAAGACAGCGGGTGAGGCTCTTGAAGACAACAACTAGATAAATGCCATGCACGAGGAACTGAACCAGTTTGCAAGAAATGAGGTATGGACACTTGTTCCTAGAACAGAGGAGATGAATGTGATCTGTAACATCTTCATTCTGTTGAAGACAACAACTAGATAAAAGCCACCGCCGTACCGTGTCGTCGCTGCTCCTTCCTCCTCGCTGCTGCCGCTTTTGGTTCATCATGGGTGAAGAAAGGTGATGGTGGCTTAGGGTTAAGGTGGTGGTGGCTTAGGGTTTAGGAGTTGGGCCATTCTATTCGCAGTCCCCTCAATTACCAAAATGCCCTCAACACTAGTTGGGTTTTTGGTTAGTGGAGGTACTTCTTGCACCCCCATTAATTAAGATCTACTCTCCAATTCTTCTTAATCCCCAAAATGCCCTCAATCCTGGTTTGATTTCTGATTAGTGGATCTACTTCCTACACCCCCATTAATTAAGATCTACACTCCAATTCTTCTTAATCCCCAAAATGCCCTCAACCCTGGTTGGATTTCTGATTAATGGATCTACTTCTTACACTCCCATTAATCCAGATCTGTACCCACACTCTTCTCAATCCCTAAAAAGCCCTTGATCATAAGTGGTTTCTGACTAGTGGAGCTACTTCATGCATCACGCCAATTAGTATTTGCACCTGGTACCTTATTCAAAGCCCAAGCTTTAAACCTCGCACCTTATTCAAAGCCAGGCTTTAACCTGGCATCATTTCTCAAAGCCTAGGCTTTAAACTTGGCACCTTATTCAAAGCCCAATCTTTAAACCTGGCACCATTTCTCAAAGCCCAGGCTTTAAATCTGGCACCTTATTCAAAGCCCAGGCTTTAAACCTGACACCATTTCTCAAAGCCCAGGCTTTAAACCTGGCATTGTTGCTCAAAGCCCAGACTTTAAACCTAGCACCTTATCCAAAGCCCAGGCCTTAAACCTGGCACCTCACTCAAAGCCCAGGCTTTAAACCTGACACTGCTATCCAACGGCCAGGCTTTAAACCTGGCACTGGTGCCATTCACTTACCTTATTTTCAAACACAAGCTTTCAAAAATTTCAAAAAGAAAAAAAATATCAAGACAACCAACAATCTTATCTACAAAGAACTACGTAACCCTGATTCTCCATCCCTGATGGAGATACGTAGGAGCAAGGTCAAACCTTGTCGGGCTCCCTAAAACCGAAATAAAATATTTTCTTTGTTTTATCTTAATCTCTTTCTTGTGAAAATAAATGTTTTAAAAAATACACTCAGATTACTTATTTAATTAAAGGTACTGTCTTAGGACGGACGTTGTGGGGGTGCTAACACCTTCCCCACAGTTAACCGACTTCCGGACTCGAAATTCGTTTTCGTAAACTTGCCTTATCTTGTTTTTGGTTTTCCATAGTTTTTCCTAATAAACTATGGTGGCGACTCCACTATTTTGAAAATTTTTATTTTGTTCGCCGTCCCCGTCGTGATATCGGTTGCGACAATTACCATCTTGCATTTAGTTATAGATGATGTTTTGAATGAGAACTTCAAACTTAGATACAGTAAATAAAGAATGTTAAAAAAGTTTGAAAATGAGAAGATTAAGAAAAAATAGGTTTTTAACTCCGAAGCCTCTAAATGAAAGATGTTAAAAAAATAAAGGACTTCCTGAGCAGGTTGATGAAAAAGTTGTAAACAATATCACATTGTTTAAAAAATTTTCAAACAACAAATATTTAAGAAAGTTTGAGTGTTTTTTTTTTTTGATTTTTTTTTAAGGTTTGAATGCATGATTATTTACTTGAAGAGTCAAATTTCTCGTTAACCTAAAAAGAATTTAAAAGAGAAAATATTTGATTGATTGAGACTGATTGCACTCAATATGTAATCAAGGAATTCGATTTTATTTTAAAGCTAAAATTTGATGGAGGATTAGTAAAGATTGAAAATGAGAAAAATTTATCACATGGTTAAATAAGATGTGTGAATTCTTACAAATAATTACTTGAAGAAAATAATTTATTTTTTATTACTTATAAAAAGAAAGGTGTGTAATTTATGTTGATGGTAATGAATTACTTGAAGGAGAGATTGTAAAAAGAAGTTTTATTGGAATTTAATTTATGAGCAAGAATTCAAAGTTAATAAGAGCGAAGTTGATTCTAAGCTAAGAGATTTTGTTTACATCGAATTAGTCAAATACTTACCAAATAATGACTTCGGTTTACTAAATTTAATTCACTTTGCCATAACTTGATTCTAATGACTTGGGTTTACTAAATTTAATTCAATTTGTCATAACTTACTAGTTGAACCCAATTTATATGAGTTTTTTTTGTAACAGTTAAAAATAAAATTAATAGAAACACTTAAGGAGTGTTTCAACCCTATTACAAAAAAATAATAAAACCACATACAAGTGTGATTGCAACCATGTTCATATGTTTTCCCCACCTTACCTTCAACTAACAAAAATTATTACCCAACAAAATACAATATCCAAACCATCACATGACCTTACACTCAAAGGAACTCAATGATACACAATTACAGTTCAACGAACTTATATTCAGCATAAATGTATATAGAAACTGTGTGAATTCCTTTAAGTAATTTGATCCGCATTCACCTCGCGACACAATTTCAATTACTACAACCACTGTCCTGCTCAACAAAACAAACAATGCAAACCCAACACCGTTCCATAACTAGGAATTCAGTAAACATTCAAGAGGGCACAAACACCAATCTGAATGTGAACAATTAACCTTCTTATATCTAAACCTTGCCCATCTTCATGCTTTTAACTAAGCCAACATAAAAAATTTTGTATCGTCAACCATACCACCATTAAACACCACCTTATTCCTATGCTTTCAAATCTCACATACAATAGTAGCCCACACACCTTTCTAGACTGAATTCGTTTTCTTATTACACCAAGTGAGGGAAAAGTTCATAAAATGATTAACAACAGTACGATGCCTAACAAATTCTATAGCAATTTATGTATCACACTTCTCCCACACTTTTTGTGCAACTGAACGCTTGAAGAAAACATGTTGGGCTGTTTCTTCTTCAATATTGCATAACAGACACAAGGGTGAAGGTAAAATAATTTTTCTCCTAATCAGGTTATTTCTAGTAGGTAGCTTTCCAATGAGAACCCTTCAAACACACTTTTGCAAGGCCATTAGCTGGAATTTTCCAAATTTGTTTAAACCAAGGGCCAGCTCGGGACTGAGCAAACTCTTTAAGTGCATATATCCTGATCCAGTAGTATAATTCTCAATGTCACCATCCTCCCATACCAATTTATCTAACATTTCTCTACTCCACTAAACAGTGGACAATAATGCTAACAGCTACCCTTCCAATTCTTGTTCCCAAACAAAAAAATCCTCTCCTCCAATTCGGATTCTACCTAATAACAACCTTGCTACACACACTCACCCAATTACCCACTTCACAAACTGCCTTATCTTTAGCTAAAGACAAAGAGTATAACCTAGGAAATTTTTGCATGAATGGTAAGTCACCTACCCATTTATCTTTCCAAAAACTTATAATTCTACCATTACCCAACTTTCATCTGATCCTATTGTCAAATATTTTCATTCCTCACATCACAAATTCTACAAATATCTCTCCACCATATGGAGCTTTTCCTATCTTCCATGGTCACTTTCGTATCCTTTCATGAACCTATCTAAAATCAACTATTTCCTTCCACAAACCGACTTCCTCCATTCCAATTCTCCTTTCCATTTAGCTAAGAGAGCTGCATTAAATCTCCCAATTTATATGAGTTATTCACTCTAACAAGTATTAGAAGTTACCGAAAGAATCTTGCATTCTTATTAGTAAAAGTTATATGTAATAATGTCTTGTATTATGATTATACCTATTTTAATATATTTAATATTTTTTTTCTGACAAAAAGATAAAAAGCTTCACAACAGTTAGAGTTTTGTGAAGTTTATTTTATTTCATATTCTACACACTATTGTTTAATACAAAATCTTATAAATCCCCTTGTAATTACGTACCATCTTCTTAATATGTTTAAATAAGTAAATAAATCTTACGTGTTATAAAGTGAGTAAGTTTTAGATACAATATTTTAATAAAAAAACATCTCTTTATTTTTCGTCTTTTTTCAAATTTAATATAGTTGTATTTAAAAAGAAAAAAAAGCTAATGCGTCATCATTGAATCATTAACTTCAGCTATGTTGTTGTGTATTTATCACATGCAACACCCTTAAATATATTGAAAGCAAAAAGAAAGGAAATGATGGGACATCAAATGTTACAATAAATTTTTATTTTGACATGTCTATAACATTTTTTTTTATCTCTTCAAAATTTAAAATTATTTTTTATATCTTAGATTCACTTTAAGAAATACAAAGTATATGTTTAGGTATTTAAAAACTTTATAGAACTATTACACGTGTACATTATATGACTTTAAACCATTATTTAATCTTTCTTTCAGTGTCTAATAAGTTAACTAATGTGATATAATATTAATAATAAAACATAATTTTTCTTACTTTTAAAAAATAAAAAAATTACAAAATAAAAACTGAAAATTCAGTTTACTCCAACAACTAAAAATATATTTTTAAGATTATCTGAAACCAAGTATGTACCATATAAATTTAATCAAGACAATGATAAAACAAGTTTTAATTTAACAATAATCACTGATATAAACCTTTAGAGAAAAAAGAAAATTGGAAAAACACTTAGAAAGAACAACACCAAATCTATTGCAAATGTTTTTCATTTATGGATCAGTTCATTCATCGAAGAACAAATTTATTAAAATAGATCTAGATTTTTCTTTCAACAAATCATTCAAATTGGATTTCAGAACCATACACAATGTGACTGTAAAAAACTAGTTCAGAACTTTGGAATCCACATAATATTTGCTTATATCATTCATTCTTTAATCAAAGTTCGTAAGCATGCACACATCATATAAATTTGAACGTTCTTAGATCAATGTACTTAAAACTGCATCGTACAAATTTCAGAAAATCATAAATTATAAAAAAGTAATATATGTTATAGATTTTACATTTAAAATTTTTTCATATTAAATATATATATATATATATATATTGATAGTAAATTTTTCATATTAAAAATTTTAGTCTGCAGCAGTTTAATAAAAAAGAAAATAAAGTGTGCAAGAGTGTTTGGATGGCTATCATTCTGACAATGTGAAAACACACAGAAATTCACGCCAGGAAATCCTATTTTAATATATTTAATATTTTGTATTGGTAAAAAAAATAAAAAACTTCACAACAGTGTGATAGAGTTTGTGACATTTCAAGATCATCTACTATATTTTTTTTGGTGTACAGAAGAAAACTCTCTTCTGTCTCTTTTCTGTGAAGGTAACGTTGAGCGGCATTATCATGGAGGCTCCATCCGCCTAGCAGATCAATGATGGGGTCAACCTAAGTCGTAGAGGCACTATATTATTTTTTGTTTTAGGCAATAATAAAAAAGTGTTGCCTTAAGCCAAAAGACTGTTGTCTAAATTCTAGGCAATACTTTGGCAACGGTTTTTCAATTGTAGGATATGTGTATGTAGCCATAGACTATAGATAACGGTTTTTTCTCTAAAGCAACACCTTTTGTAAAACCGTTGTCTATAATGCTACATTAGACAACGCTTTTTAAACAACTTTTAGATAACACTTTTACTGAGGCAATGTTTTTTTGAAACGTTGCCTATTGTTTAGACAACATTTAATAAAATGTTGTCTATCGTTTAGGCCACACTTATTTACCTGTTGTCTGTTATTTAGACCACACTTATTTAGCTGTTGCCTATTATTTAGACCACACTTTTCCTATTGTTTAGGCCACATTTATTTAGCTATTGTCTATTTTTTAAGCAACGTTTATTTAGCTATTGTCTATTATTTATGCCACGTTCATTTACATGTTGTTTTTTGTTTAAACCAAATTTACTTATTTGTTCCCTTTGCTTAACTATTCAAATTGTATATTTATTCTACATTTATAATAGCTTTTAAAATTTAATCATTCATTTATTTATATTGTTTAACTATTCAAATTAATTTATTTCAAATTTATGATTAGTTTTAAATTTTAATTATTTATTTATTTATAATATTTTAAAAGTTGGAGGATATAAATATAATATTTTCAAATAAACAATATAAACATACTAATTGAATAAATAATTATATGAATAAAAACAAAATAAGGATAGTAAGAAACATATATTTCAAAATGCAGTTTGATTTTGTTTAGTTACATACATAAAACATTCTTTCTTAACTAGAATTCAAAGAAAGTTTCAAAGTTCTTTCATCTATTTTCTTCTCCTCTCCAATATGACATCCTTCTCCTCGCCAATATGTTAAAGCAATTAAGTACGGTCATATTTCATCATCTCATCAAGTTGATCTTGAAATTAAACATATAAATAAAACAAATAAAGACCCAAAATAAAAACTTCATCCTCATCATCAAGTTGATTCTAAAATTGAACAAATACATAAAAGTAATAAAATAAACAGAATCAAACTGTGAAATTCTGAACAATCAGAACCAAAACATACCCAGAATCAAAACTTCATCCTCATCATCAAGTTCATTCTAAACTTAAACATATACATAAAATAAATAAAATACCTAGAATCAAAACTGTATAATTCTGAACCATCAGAACCAAAACTAATTTCTTACAAAGGTTTGTGAGCTTAAATTTTAACATGGCATTGAGATAAACAAGGCTTTTCAATTATTATCACAATCACAACTCTTTCCACAAGATTTAGGTTCAATAAAAGAGAATAAGAATGTTGAAATAGCAGAAACAAATGGTGAAACAAATATAAGTTGGTTATAGTAGTATAATGCAAAATGACTACTTATTATGAATTCCTAAAGAATATTTAAGCATAATGTTAATTAATTAACATATATTCAACATATTCAAACCTTTATTTATCTACATATTGGAAGTGATCCAACCTATTAGTGTTGAAAAATGTAATACAACATCAACTTAAAAATATAATTCATTAAGATTTAATCCAAAGATTGTTACCTAGTCATGACAAGGAACATGAGTAAAAGTAGATGATTGTGGAACAATTGAACTATTTTCTTTTCCAAAAATACGTGACATCATTTGTTCTATTTCATCGTCATTCAAATCGGGATTTCACTCCTTAATCAACAATTTCATCATTGCTTCATTTGTTTGAATCTTCATTTCCATGCCATTAATTTTAACATCAACAGCTTTTTGAACAACAACTTCTTCATTCTTTTTTAGTATTGATGATGTCATAGTCCTTCCGTAACAGCGAATTCGGCCATGTCTTCCTTTTTCAAACATTGATTCAAATTCTTTTTCCACAGTCTCACTTGATGAGTTTTGCTTAGAACTTTCAAGCATAGACTGAAATATGTATATATACATACATACAAAATTTAACAATTAAAAATATGGTACACTTACATCAAAATAAACTTACAATAGCATCTTGTGTTTCATCATCCACTGGTTTTCCTTTTCGATTAGGACGACCTTGACGAGTTTTATTTCAACTTTACTAACTTCTTCTCCATTCTTTTTCCCAGCATTCTATATGAATTCAATATTAATAGTGAATATTTGTACACATATCACAACTATTTATATTTTGTACAAGATGTATAAGATGAGAGAGAAGAAATTAATACAATTCCAATTCAGCTCTAACTCTAGCAAAGTTTACTAATCCCATTCTATGCATATGCTTTTGCTTTCTCCTATTCAGTGCATTATTTTCACTGACGCTCTACGTTTTAGATAAGAAAAATGTACTATCAGTAGGTTTGGAGATTTGATTGTTGTATCAATCAAAATATATAAATAAATTCAAAAAATTCATTGATCCGTGAATAGCAGCAAAGAGATAGTCTCATACTTGAACCGTAGTGTTTTTCCAGTATGTAATAAGCTGCTTGAAATGATGTTCGAGAATGCCCTGTGGACGATGTTTCAGTCGTTCCTTCATGGTGAAATATTTTCCAAAATGTAGTCTCTTGATATACCATTTGTAGTGCCTCCATGCATCATTTATGCGAGTAAATACTGCTCTCTCTCCTTTCTCTGAAATAATAAATTTTTCCTTAACATAAACATAACTCATTAATATCTCATACATATTAAATCCTTAGACAAATAATTGATTCAAATACTTGCACATAGTTCCAAATGCGTTCCTTATAATCTTTGACTAAAGTCTTGAAGTTTGTATAAATCAATGGACAAAAGTCTACATTTCTAGCTATGGTCCCCAGAAAATAACTGAGATCAAACACCATTTTGTCACTAGGACCAATTGGTTCTCCATCTTTGTCCAAGATAATCTCTGGGTGATCTTCAATATCTCTTGAATGTATTTGTAAGCATTGAGTCAATCCCCTAGTTCTTTTCTTGCTTGTGCCTGTTTCAACATGTTTAATAAGGACAATCACAATAAAACCATGATTATCTATGAGATATAGATAATTAGGACTATAACATGAGTTTGGTGTATACCAAACTTTTATTCTATGAGATACCTTATCAAAACCAAAGCATGTATATTAAGTTAAAATTATTACCTTCTTCAGCAGTTATTTCATGGTTTAATTCTTCATTCAAACTTTGGTCTTCGACAATTGTTTCTTTTTCAAATTCTACTTGTTGCAGCTCATTTTCTTCATTTTCTTCTACAACAACTGCTTTACCTTTTTCTCCTTCTTGATTAAGAAACTTAGCAATCAACATTGATCCACATAATATGGCTGGTTGCTTCTTTTTAGTAGTAATTTGATGACCAACCATTGACTTATAATCTTCTGTCAAAGCCTTTTTCTTTTTGTCATTTGTCTTTGATTTATCATGATCCACTGCTAGCCTCTTTGTAGATTTCTTTTTCTCAATCATATTACTATTCACCTTTACTGGTGCTCCCTCATTTGGTGGCTGTTTGGAAATTAAATTGCCAACTTCAAGTAATGCAGCCTCAATCCTTTCAATCTTTGATTTGGGGTTTTCTTGTTCTGCCACCTTTTTTATTTCTTGTTGTCTGGCACGAACTACTCCTAAAGATCTTGAAATGGCTAGTATCCTTGCTCTTGACTCATTAATGGCTTGTAGTGTTGTCTTATTATTTGAACTTTGTCATTTGCTTTAGCTTCCAAAGCTTCAATTGGCATCACATTTTGACTAGATTGTTTAGGTTCTTCAACACTAGAAGTAACAATCTTCTTGTTTTGGCATCCCACTTCAAAATTGGACAATTTAAATTGTCCATTAGGAAAAACCTTATGATCCTTAGTTGCCTCAATCCCTTTTTCGCGTTTCACACTAAGCCTCTTAAGTAATTCCTTGCTTGATCTAGTAAATCCAAATAGTCATCATTCACCTTCACCTTACTTGATCTAACTTTTCCTTCTTGAGAATTAATTTTCTGTTTTGAGCCTACTTCCTTTCCCATTGTCTGAAAAGCCAAAAAAAAAAAAAATGGTCATGAGATTTGAACATGGTGTTCAAATTCATCAAGTAAAAAGTGAACAAACTTGTTTAAGGCATTTTCACATTGAGAATTAGTATCCATATTTTCACATTTAATGAAATCAGCAACTAAGTTAGTTTAAGGCAGCTTTTTATTAATCTATGAAGATATAAACTACAAGACAATGACATCATTAAAGCATAAATACACACACACACATATATATATATACACATATATATACACACACACACATATATATATATACACATATATATATATATATACATATATATATACATATATACATATATATATACATATATATATAAAGTACCTATTTTTAGTGCATGAAGTCAAATAAAGTTTCATCAATATCATCTTCAGGAAAAATAATTTCTTCCCCTACAGTAGAAGGTTTATGGAATACTGTGACAGGCATGTCTTTCTTAACCCAATTTAGTTCACCGTCATTGTTTGTAACGTTTACTTCAACACCATTTGACTGGTCACATTGTTCACCCATGTTAAATAAATCTCTTGGACCTTTTTTCAAAGCATAATGTCTATTAGCATCTAAAGGGTCTTTGATGTAAAAACATTACTGGACTTGAAAAGCCAACACAAAAGGATCATTTTGGTAAACTTTTCTGTTGAAATATACACTAGTAAGTCCATATTTGTCCTCTTCAACCTCAAACCAATCACATTTGAACATGACAAATTTGAAATTACTATAATAATCTAACTCAAATATATCTTTGATTGCACCATAATATGTTATGGGTTCATTTTTTGGATTATCATCCTTTGCACTTGCAAAACTTTAAGTCCATAAAACTAATGTTACACCAAAATTTTGAGTTTTGTGTTTGGCATCCCGCTTCATAGTATGAAATCTGTATCCATTAATAAGGTAACCTGAAAACCTCTTTACAACATTACTTGAAAACCTGAAAACCTCTTTGCAACATTACCTGAGAACCTCTAGAGAACTCTTTAATTTGAAATGGCACATCTTCTTTTAAGGATCGAGTTTTGAACCATTCACTAAATTCTTGACTTCGTGTTATGACCTTCCCCCACTTCCCTCTTTTATTGGGTCTATTAAAACTCTCATCAAACTCTCTACAGAAACAATGATATATTATTGGTTAAAACTATATAAAAACCTTACATTGATAGGAAACTATAAAAGAATAGGAAAGAATTATCATACCTAATGTACATGTTGATTTCATCACAATTGAATAGGAGGTATCAATGTGCTTGGGCTTTCATTGTCAAATCTATAGGAAATGGTTTACCATTATTTTTTTCCCCTATAGGGCTCCCAAGATTTGAGAAATAATCAATTGCATTTGCTTCACATAAGTCATTATGGTCATAATTACAACGCTCTCTATTTAATCTTGTTTCTACACCTGCATGCAAATATCTTGAGCAAAAAGTCAAAGCTTCTTCCGCCAAATACCCTTCAGCAATAGAACCTTTAGGATAAGCTTTATTACGAACATAACTCTTCAATCTGCATAAATATCTTTCAATAGGATACATCCATCGAAATTGAACGGGGCCCCCTAACCTCACTTCATTTGGCAAATGAATAGGTAAGTGAATCTTTATATCAAAAAAGGCAGGTGGAAAAATCATCTCTATCTGACAAAGTATTTTTACCTCTTCTTTTTCCAAGTAATCAATATCTTGCAACTGTATAACCTTTTGACATATAGAGCGAAAGAATGAGCCTAATCGAATTAGAGGGTCAGCCACTTTATGAGGCAATGTGCTTCTTTGCCACAGGTAGTAAGTAATGTATCATGAAATGTGCATCATGACTCTTATAACCAGATATTTTCTTGTTAGTAACATGCACACACTTTGAAATATTTGACGCAGTTCCATCTAGTAACTTTGCATCCTTAAAAACACCACAAAAGGTAGTTTTCTCACGAGCATTCAGTGAAAAACAAGTTGTTGAAAACTTTATCCGATCTTTACCAATGTCCCTTGGATGAAGATCTTTTCTTATTCCCTTACTTTGCAAATCATCACGAGCATTAACATGATCTTTTGTCTTCCCATGAATGTCCAAAAGAGTGCCCACAACACTATCACAAATATTTTTTTCAATGTGCATGACATCAAAATTGTGACGTAATTTATTTGTCACCCAATAAGGCAACTCAAAAAAGATTGATCTTTTTTTCCATGGACCATCAATAGTTTTTTTTTTTTTTTTTTTTGCGTTCTTTCCAAAAAGATTTATGAAATCTTTTAATATTTCTAGGATTTCTGACCCTTCTAATTTGTGTGGTGTAGACCTAAGTTCTTTTTCCCATTAAAAGACTTCTTATTCGATCTCCAAGGATAGCTCATTGTTAAAAGTACACAATGGTCTATATAGCACATTTTATGGCTATGTTTCCAGTAGGATGAATTAGTGTCATAATTACAATATGCACAAGCTAATCTTCCTTTCGTGCTCTAACCTGATAACATAGTATACCCAGGGTAGTCACTAATCGTCCATAAAAGAGCTGCACACATTTAAAATGTTTCATTTTTTGAAGCATCATATGTCTCCACTCCAAACTCGCATAAATCTTTTAGCTCCTAAATCAGCAGTTGAAGGTAGACATCAATATCATTTCTTGGTGATTGTGGACCAGGAATCAGCAAGGACAACATTGTATATTCAGGTTTCATGCACAACCATGGTGGAAAGTTGTACACCACTATCATGACAGGCCATGTGCTATGTGATATGCTCATGGTCCTAAATGGATTAAAGCCATCACTTGTCAAACCAAGTCTTACGTTGCGGGAGTGAATAAAAAATGTAAAATAAGGTTTAGACCAAGTTCAAGAGGGGTGGTGAATTGAACTTTGAAAACTTTTCACAAATCTGATTTATTCTTCAAGTAGAGAATGAAAATTCTTTATTCAATCAATTGACTGTATAATTCTGAACTGTCAGGTAAACAATCGATTGAGCACAGCAGAATATATCAGAGTTAAACCCAGAATTCAGTTAAACCCAGAAATCAATTAAACTCAGAAATCAGTTTACAGTGTAAGATTGTGCTAACCCAGATTTAATATGTTTAAACACAATCCAGAAGCACACTTGATTATGCAAACAGATGTTCAGAGTATGATTAACAGTATGAACTGATTTTAATCTAGTTAATTTTAAAGATGACAGCAGTGAATAAAGGCAATCAAGAAGAGTAGGGAGAAAAGCAAGAACACAGAATTTTTATCCTGGTTCACCCTTCCACAAAGGCTACGTCCAGTCCTTTGCAAACTAGCAAAGATTTCCACTAAAACAGATCACAAGATCAGTTTACAACCCTTGCTCCCAGCAAGTTACAA
>Ga0209489_108819_pt1 | contig 13278 bp, 11 predicted proteins | sample SiratrowhiteBW_FD_187527 | JGI IMG/M metagenome (GOLD analysis project Ga0209489, IMG submission 187527) | Root nodule microbial communities of legume samples collected from California, USA - Siratro white BW (SPAdes) (version 2) | ecosystem: Host-associated > Plants > Roots > Nodule | place... | reverse complement strand
TATATATATATATATATATATATATATATATTACACAATGATTTGTTTTTGAATAATTGTAACAGAAAGATTAAGATACAGAAAGATATATATAGGATGATAAGATATAGAAAGATATGTATAGAAAGACAAACAAATAATTAAGGAATAATATAAACTATAATTAAGAGTGTATTATAATGCATGCACATTATCTCTGATCTCTTACTGATTATTTATGATAAATGGATAAACTCTACAAAGATGTCATTCTCACTTAAGCCTAAGTTATAATAAATATAAAAAGTTTACACATAGTGATTACTCGTTATTTGAGCTATCACTCAAAAACTATTTAATACTTAATTATTAGATATGAAAATCAATAAAAATCACATATTTCAGTTTTGTATCTATAATATAACTTTTTTTACTTACAACACTCTTAAAACATGAATTCAACGTCGATATATTTCAATTAAATCAATTTTCAAAATAACTTTCATTGTAAAGTCATTTTCAATTATACTACAATTTTATTTTACTTAATTTACTACGTTATCCTATTCCAACGTATTGAAATCAAATTGATTAAAATAAACGTATTTAATAAACTCTCATATTATTAACGAATTAACTATAAAATACCTCAAATGTCCAATGAACTAATAAAACTTTTAGAATTTGAAATATACACAAGCAATTTCTTCCTTATGTTAGATCACCAAAATAATCTTCTTTTTCAACTTATTAAAACAATGAGGTATATAACTTCACAAGAATCCCAAATAAATAAGAAAATAAATAGGATTCACTATTAAAAAAAAAGTGTAACTTAATCGAATGAAGATTAAGATCAAATTATTTTGATCTATCTATTATTATCTCTTTAGGAATATGATTTGTTTGTAAAACAGATAATTTGTAACCTGAAACCTAAAGAGAGTTCAAAGAATAAATATTTTTAAAGAGATAAATTGATATTGACATGAAAAATAAATTAGTTGTAAATTTATTTATAAATGTTTTCAAAAATATTTTTTTCATTCTTCACTTATTTTAATCATATCTCTTAATATATTTTGGTATTCAAATAAATAAAAAATTCCATAGTCAACAATGTCAAAGGAAACCCTTTGATACTTCATGAACACTTTCTATGGAACAAATTCATCTTCAACTTGTCTCATAAATACTTATAAAAAAAAAAATTACATAAAGAGTGGAGTCTTTTCAAGTCTTAAAACACCAATCTTAATAAACTTTATTAAATAATAATAAACAATAAAAATATATGATTTGATATAAACTTATAAGATTCAAACTTTGTTGAATATATGAATATTATCTCATTCATGTGTAGAGAATGATAAAATAATTTTACCATTAATTTCACTATACTTTTACAAGTTTTTCTTGAAGTTTTTTACTCAAAAGGTTTTTTTATTTGTTTAATTTTCAATAACAGAATAGAAATTATTGATTATTTCACAAAATGTATTGACACACGTGTCAATACATTTCTAAATAATTATCAAAATTATCATATATATATATATATATATATATATATATATATAATATTTACGATTTAAAGTAATCCGCTTCTCACTTTTTATGATTACAATAAATCAAATAAACAATTTAATTATTTTAAAAATAAATATATTACCTATTTTATTATATACGTTATGTATATATTTTTTTCGTTCAATCTTAGTTATTCTTATTTTTCTGTTTTATTTCATAATTATTTCTTTAATAAAAAAATTATTATTTTATATATGTTTATAATTCTTAAGATATCTAACAACTTTTGTTATCTCTCATTATTACAACAATATAAGGGAAATGAAGTTTACAAAGAAAGTAACATGAACCAAAACTGCAAATGAACAACTCTTTTTATTCATCTTGATCAAATAAAGCTACTCTAGAATCCATAGAATAACAAAATCATCACAGAATAGTTGGTCTAACAAAATTGCTAATAATTCTCACGTAATAATTATTTATCATTCGCTAATATACTGTAACAGAATCGCTAATGATCCTCACATAATAATTATTTATCATTTATTAATACCTCCTCAAGATGGAGCGTAGAGATAAACTAAACCCATTTTTGGACAAAAGATGTAAGAACAACTTGGGTATGATAGGTTTTGTACACATGTTACCAATCTGTGACTTAGTGTTGATAAGGAGCAAAAGAAGAACACCATCACATACCTTTTCTCTAACCACATGGCACAGGATTGACAACTAAATGTAAGACAGACTTGTCACAAAAAAGAACTGTAGTGGCTTGAGAAGCAATATGTAAATCACGAAGTACATAAGACAACCATTGAATTTCATAAGTTGCTGAGGCCAAAGTATGATATTCAACCTCAGAGGAGGATCATGAAACTGTGTGTTGCTTCTTGGATCGCCAAGAGATTAATGAATCACCAAGAAAAAATGCAGAAGCCGGTAACAGAGCGGCTAGTTTCAGGGCATGATGTCCAATCTAATTCACAAAATCCTTTCAGTTGTAAAGGAGAATCACTAGGAAAGAAAAACCCCCAATCAGGACTAGCTTTAAGATAACGAAGAACCCTGAGTGTTGCTTGGTAATAAGTCATTGTAGGAGCTGATAATAACTGTGAGAGATGATTGACAACAAAGCAAATGTCGGGCTTGTGTTGGTCAGGTAGATGAGTTGTTCAATGAGTCGTCGATACATGAAAATGTCTTCAAGGAGAGGACTCTATTTGGAATGGAGCTTTATTTGTGCCAAAATACCCCACTTCTTTATTTCTCAGAAGATTAAAATATATATCGCAGTGTTTTCCTAAACTTTCTCCTACAGATTCGTTCAAATCCGTTCAAGATCCGTTAATACAATTAATACATACCTAATATAACTAATCATATCTTGTGAAATATTACTAAATAAAAGCAAATAGATAATAAAAATATACAATGATCACAATACACCCCCTTAAGTTGAAGTGTGAAGATCTCGAATGCCTAACTTGCGAAGTAAAAAATAATATTGTTGTTTTTCCAATGCCTTGGTAAAAATATCTACAAGTTGCTCATTGGTGGGAACAAAATTGGGACGAATATCCCTTATAACAAAGGCATCACAAACAAAATGACTATTTACTTCAATGTGCTTGGTTCGATCATGAAAAACTGGATTCTGAGATATGTGTAGAGCAGCTTGACTCTCACAATGCAGTAACATAGATGTAGTGTGTATCACGTTAAGACTAGATAAAATTCCCTTCAACCATTTTAATTCACAAGTAGTCATAGCCATTGAGTAATACTCAACTTCAGCAGACGATCTGGACACAACAATATGTTGCCTTTTTGTTTTACAGGAGATAAGAGAATTACCAAGAAATATTATCCAACCCATAAGTGATCTCTGGGTCAACGGGCAACTAGTCCAATCGACATCACACCATCCGTGTATGCATAGGTAACATTTACTATGCAATAAGATACTTTATCCTGGATTCTTTTTGAGATAACGAACAACTTATAGTGCTGCGTGCCAATGATCCTCCTTTGGTTGTTGTAGGAATTGAGACAAAACATGAACACAATACAACAATTCGAGCCATGCGAAGCACAGATAAATCAACCGTCCAATCAAGCCACGATATGACTCTAGGTCAGCAAGTAATGTACTAATGGACAAAGCCAAATGATGATTTTGTTCCATAGGGACAAGAGCATGTTTAACGCCCAACAAACCAATATTAGAAATTATATCAAGTGCATATTTCCTGTGACACAAGTAAAATCCATTTGGACTTTGCGCGATTTCGGCAACAAGGAAATACTTCAAGACACCCAAATCTTTCATATGAAAACAAACACTCAAATAGGCTGTAAATATTTTAATAGCTACATTGTCATTTCCTGTAACAATTAGATCATCAACATACACAAGCACACTGAGGTGAATATTATCATTGTTCATGGACACTAAGAAATAATCTGAGTATGATTGTCGAAACCCTTATCCCTTTATGTAGTCAAGAGTTTAGCAAACCAACACCGAAGAGCTTGCTTAAGCCCATAGAGTGACTTTTTCAACTTACACACCTTGTCGGGAACCGAGACTTGGAAACCAGGCAGCAACTTCCTATAAAATTTATCTTGAAGATCATCATGAAGAAAAACGTTGTGGACGTCCATTTAATGAACCTCCCAATTCTTTATAGCAACTACTGTAAGAAATACTCGCACTGTAGTTATCTTTGCAATTGGAGCAAAGGACTCAGTGTAGTCAGTCCCTACAGTCAATATCCAATTTCGTCCGGGTAAACTTTATTTCAAAAGGGTTCTAAAAAAAGGGTTTTATTCTTATTATCTTTTAAAAAAAAAACTAAATAACAAACGATATGTAAATTAAAAAGATTTTGAAAGTGAAGAGGCATAGGGTTTCTTGGGAAGGGAAGAGGCATGGTTTCTTGGAAAGTAAAAAGGAATAGTTTCTTGGGAAGTAAAAAGGCATGGTTTCTTGGGAAGTAAAAAGGCATGGATTTCTTGGGAGGTGAAGAGATAAGAGTCTCTTGTGGAGATATAGAACACAAAAAAGAAGGAAAAAAGGAGAACAAAAGCGGCGATCCCAAACCATCTTCATCATCCTCACCACTGAACCACCTTCACAACCACAAAAAAAAACACAAACTCTTCCCATGGCACCTTCTTCCAACAGTCGTCACCAATCCTCACTGATGAAACCATGACACATTCTCCTCACAACCAACCACTCACCCACAGTTTTGCACCAAAAGACACATTCTTCTCCTTGTTTTTTCGCCTAAACACCTTCTGATAACCTCCAAGAAGCCTCCAGAGAAAAAGGACAACCTAGAACAGTTTGAAAAAGCTTGGAGAAGCTCTTGTCGGAAAATCGGGCTTCGCTGGAGCTCCACCACCAACCGTCACCAAACTCGGGTTTTTTGTCTCCATTAGGTGCGTCTCTTTCCAAATCTCATTCCCATCATTTCTATAACTTGAAAATGCCTTGAAACCTCCATTTGAGCCTCGTTGGAGGCTCGCCGATGCAAGTCCCATTTAGGAAGATGACCGGCGAGCCTTGCGAGTTCATTTTATCCCACCACAGACCTCTTTTCTCCTCTATTCCACCTCTATTGAGATGAGGATGAGGAGGGGAACGTTCGGCACCCCATGGCGCGGTGTTTCGCCGTCGCCAGAGACTCGTCGGAAAACCAGTCCAGCGAGCTTAGTGTTCAAGTAGTCAACTTTGAAAGCAAATTTCAAGAAATCTAGGAACCTTTAGGAGAAGCTAGGGGTTGCATTAGAAATGTAGGTTTACCCTCTTTCTAGTGGTATGTCACAACCACATTTATGAAACCTCTAGATCCCTAAAAAATGAGTGTCAAGATGCGGGTCCAGCATGGGTAACTTAGAATATTTTCTGGGCACCACATAAAATCGTAAACATGGTCTTGGGGCTGACGTTTGGAGGTTCGTTCTCCCTGGTCTTGAAGCTTTAAGAGGTGTATGAGCTATCATTAGAAATCTATTTTTACCCTCTTTTCATTGGTCTAGGGTGGGTGCATTTATGGGATCATTTGGTCACCCAAAATTACCCCGAAAGTAGTGCCCTAAACTAGGTTCTGGGCTTTCCAGAAACTAAGTTATGAAAGACAACCAACTAGCCAACTTTGTAGAATTTGTTCTCCTTATCCTTGAACCTTTAGAAGGTGCGTGAGTAATCTTTAGAAAGATTGTTTTACAAGTTTTTCATTGATCTATAATAAGTTCATTTATGTTACCATTTGAGCTTTCGAAGTCAACTCGAAAAACCTGTTTCCAAATTGGTTTGCGAGTTCTTTCCATAAACTAAGTTGTGGGGTAGATTTCAGTTTTCAAGTGCCTAACTTTCGAGGGAGTTTTCTCTCAATTTAAGAACCTCTAAAGGCTGTATTTTTTTTTTGTTGGAAAGATCTATTCAATATCTTTCCAGTGGTATGCTATAGGTATATTTATGATGCCATTTGAACCATTAATTTTGACCCCAAATTTGGGGTCCCAAACTGATTTTAGAAGACCAAATTTTGACTAAGTTAAAAATTCAGATTCATCGAACACACCAACTTCGAAAAATTTGTTCTCCCAATCCTTCAAGGTGCTAGGGGTGTATAAGTAATCAATGGAAAGCCTTTAGACTCATATTTAATTTGACACAAGTTTGCTCATTTCTATCACCATTTGACCATCCAAATTTGGCGTCAAAGTTGTCCTCTCACAATCTTTTTCCCACCAAACCCTAAAGCTTTCTAAATCCCAAAACCTAGTTTTGTTCTTGATGCGAACCTTGAAATATTAGGACTCTCCATAGGCACGTACGCTGCCCAAGGGTGTCTCTAGTTTGGGTCAGGGTTTGCATCTCCAATTTGATATTCTTGCTTATTAAAAGAAAAACGTGTCTTATTTAAATAATTTTTTATTAAATTCTTAAATAATTATTTGCGTTATACGAGATTTAATTTGAAAGATTTTAATTTCATTTGGAATATCAAAGGGCCATACGCGTTAAGCGATATCCAAATGGAGTTTAACTTTCAAAAACGCTAAATGTTCCAAAAATATAAAAAAAAATATATAAAACTTTCAAAAAAAAAATATCAAACATTTCAAACAAATCATTTTTTGAAAGAACTACGTAACCCTGATTCTCTATCCCTGATAGAGATACTTAGGAGCAAGGTCAAACCTTGTCGGGCCCCCCCAAAACTAAAAAAAAAATATTTTGTTTGTTTTATCTTAATCTCTGTCTTTTTCTTGGGAGAATAAATGTTTTGAAAAATCACACTCAGTTTATTTATTTAATTAAAAGTATCGTCTTAAGACGGGCATTGTGAGGGTGCTAATACCTTCCATACACGTAACTGACTCCCGAATCTAGATCTGGTTTTTGCAAACTAGCCTTATCCTCATTTTTTAGTTTTTCCATAGTTTTCCATAAAAATTATGGTGACGACTCCATTATTTTATTAATTAACAATTTTTTGGATCGTCGTGTCCCGTCGTAAACCTGGTTGCGACACCTACAACTTGGTGATTCCCAAAGATAACAAGCCTAGCTTTGAATCTTTCCACTATGTCATCAGAGTGATACTTGATTTTGTAGACCCATTTACAACCTAGTGCCTTCTTGTTTGGTGATAGGTCATCTATCACCCACGTATCATTTTTTTCCAATGCATGTATCTCACGTTGCATTGCATCTCGTCATTGTTCATCTTATACTACCTCAAAATATGTCACAGTTTCACAGTCTACATGTATTGCTGCAAGAAACATTCTACGTTGATGAGAACAATTATCACAATTCACATAGTGTGTAATAGGATAGGAATTACTTGAGGAATGTTGCGGTTTAGGTGTCAGTGGGAATGTACTTAATTTTCGTGTTGTACGAGTGACATAGTCATGCAACAAAACTGATGGTTTTTTCTGTTTGTGACCTCGACCCAACAATTCCTCATGAAATTCTTGATCATCTTGCTCATTTGGTTCCTGTACAGAAGTATTATTTATTAGCGGAATAACATCAACTTCATGTTTCACTGGTATTGCATCAGGCACAACATGATTGTCATGTCTTGCTCCATCCTTTTTTTTCAAATCATCCAACTCCTCCAAATCAACATCAGACCCGCCTAAACCAGAAATTGTAAGCAAGTCTTCTTTAGGAAGATAAGCAAAAGAAAAATTTGTTTATGATAACTTGACATCTTGTGAGATAAAAAATCATTGGTTTCTATATCATACAAACATCATTCCTTTTTCCCATATGGATATCCAACAAAAATACATCTCCTACTTCGGGAATCAAATTTATTGCCTAACCTCCCTTCCTTTTTAGCATAACATAATGATCCAAAAACTCGTAGATGATCATAGGTAGGGTCACGCTCATAAAATACTTGACACCTCTTTCTTATCAATCAACAAATAAATTCACACAGCTCTAGAGTAATCATCAACAATAGTAAAAAAATAGGATGCTCCACATAAAGAAACATTTCTATAGGAGCCCCATAAATCACAGTGTATTAATTCAAAAGCATTAGATGTTCTAAAATCACTAATGGGAAATTTATTTTTTTATTTGTTTTTCTCTTTGACAAACATCACAATATTTATTCAAAATTTCAGTATTTTTCTTAAGGTCTACACTTGAAACTATCTTGGTAACTTGCATAGACGGATGCTCCAATTGTTGATGCCAAAGATCCAAAGACGTCCCTTTGTCAACTTTCAAAGTCATAATAAGCAGTATCCCCTTGAAATAATAGAGTCCATCCCAACGTTCACCCTCACTAATCAACATCCTTAAAGTGTGGTCCTGTATTAAACACATGTTATGAGTGAATTGAATAGTACAATTGGAATAATCTATAAGTTGCGACACAGAAATTAAATTGCAAGATAATCCAGGCTCATATAAAACATTCTCAAGGACAAAATTAGTGCCAAAAATAATTAATCCCTCCTTGGTGCCACAATATTGCTCCCATTTGGTAAACCAACAGGACATGGAGATATGACTCGCAAGTTATGTAAATCACTCAAATTTCCTGTCATGTGGTTCGAGACTCCTGTGTCTATCATCCATGATACTTGCTTACCGGTTACTCAATTAATTGTACTTGTGTGATCAAGTGACCAGGATAGTCAAGAGTGGTTATGTCGTAAGGTGAGATAGTTTTTCGTTGAGGAGTGTCATCATTGGGTTCTCCAGCCAGGATTCAATATGTTAGGTGTATATGGGTATGACTCTGATACCGTGAAAAAATACCCCACTCCTTTATTTTTCAGAAGATTAAAATATATACAACATTGTTTTCCTAAACTTTCTCCTAGAGATTCATTCAAATCTGTTCAAGATCCGCATACAATCAATACCTACCTAATATAATCAATCATATCTCATGGAATATTACTAAATAAAATCATATATATAATAAATATATACAATAATCACAAAAATTTGAGGATCCATAGGAGTGGTAGAAGGTTTGCATCGTAACAAGCCTGCAACATCTGGAAGCTTTAAAGTGTATTTCCTTTGGTTAAGGAAAATGCCCTTGCTTGATCTAGCAACTTCTAATCCAAGAAAAAAAAATTCAATTGACCAAGATTCTTAATTTTGAATATGTAATAAAGTTGAGACTTGACTGAGACAATCTCTTGAGCATCATTCCCTGTCAAAATCATATCATCAACATAGACAAGAATGGTTGTGAATGCACTAGTAGCAGATTGTTGTTTAGTCACTAAAGACAAATCAGACCATGACTGGATATAATCCGAAGCTATAAGGATTGTAGATAACTTTTCATACCACTGTTTACTAGCTTGTCTAAGATCGTAAAGAGATTTTCTCAGCTTGTAGAATTTATAGAGATTAAGATTGCGTGATGAGGTTCTTGAAAGGTCTCAATGATCAATTTTCCACAGCAAGATCGCAAATTCTCATGATAGACCCCCTTCCAAGCATGAATAAGGTGTATTATTTGATAATACAGCAGGAGAGACAAATTTAAGTGAGAATGGTGAAACAACAAAAATGATTGCAATTGCTCATGGTTCTTGTGCCTCCTCAAGTGGTGGCTCACATGACCATTATTGTTTCTTCAACAAAAATTCTCATAATTCTGTCAAGAGATGGACTAAGGATGACAAGCATTACAGTAGTAAGAAATGCACACATTGTGGTAGAAGAGGCCACACAATTGATGAATGTCACCATTTACATGGTTTTCCACCAAACTACTACAAAAAGAGAAAATCATCGGTTAACAATGTCACTATAATTAAAATTTCAAATGAGAGTGAGACACTTACAAACCAAGAGGAATCTCAATAGTCTTCTAGCTTTAATTTGACCAAAGAGCAATTACTATTGTAATGCTTGTCATCCTTGGTCCATATCTTGACTGAAGAGTTCTGAGAATTTCTATTGAAGGAACCATAATGGCCATCTGAGCCACCACTTGAGGAGGCATAGGAACCATGAGCAACTACAATCATTTTTGTTGTTTCACCATTCTCATTCAAAACTTGTCTTTCCTGCTGTATTATCAAAGAATACACCTTATTCATGCTTGAAAGGGGGACCATTATGAGAATCTGCGATCTTGTTGTGGAGAATTGATCATTGAGACCTTTCAAGAACCTCATCACGCAATCTTGATCTCTATAAATTCTGCAAGTACAACAGTGACCGCTAGCACACATGGAACTTGGACGAAAATCTTCTAATTGATACTATAAGCTCTTCATTTGTGTGAAGAATCATGTGACAAACATGTTTCCTTGTTTGAGAGAATACAACTCTTCTTGCAAATACTCTACTCTAGTGTTATTCCCTTGTGAGAATCGTTATTTCAATTCTTGTCACATATCAAAGGCAGAGTTACACATCATAACTCTTTGCGTAATTTCTGGACTCAATGTCTTAATTATTCAAGAAAGCACAGTCTTAGTGTTTCTTTCCCATGCAATTCGCAACGAATCACCAAGAGCAGGTTGTAGAATTGATCCATTAACGAAACCTATCTTGTTCTTAGCTTCAAGAGCTATGATCATGTTGCGAGACCAAGTGTGATCATGTTGCGGGACCAAGTGTGGTAATTCGACTCTGATAATAGAATTGTAACCAACAATTGACGAGGACTTTCGCTAGGATGAAGAAAATACACACTAGAAGAATCATTCAAAAGATTTGCTGGTGAATTCTCGAACGACGAAGAGTCATATTTGATACTGAAAATAATGACACTTCTAAAGTCAGTACAGATGATGAATTCTTATAGATATAACAAAATCAGAGTTGACACAACAAAATTCTCTCAGTTAGAGAAAACTGATACCATATAATGGTATCTATGATTATTATAACAGTATAAAGGAAATAAAGTTTGCAAAAAAAAAAAAAAGTAACAGTAGTCAAAACTACAAATGAAAAACTCTTTCTTATTTATCTTAATGAAAGAAAAGTTACTCCATATATAAAATATATGTTATATGTAATAACAATATCATAACCGAATAGTTAATAATTAATAGTTAATTAGTGTAACAGAATCACTAATAATTTTCACATAATAATAATAATAATAATAACAAATCAAACAAAAATATAATTCTTATTTCAACGGTCCTATCCTTAAATGTTTAAATTAATATCGGTTTTCAGATATGTTGGATAAAAATATTAAGGATTCTTGTTCTTTCTAAATATTTTTATTTTTGTTTAATCTTTCCACATATTTAATCATATTTTCCCCTTAAATTCCGTATCATTTGTAATTGTAATTATTATTTTTTATAGCTTTATTTGATATTGTTATATTTTTAATTTCCTTCTATATTAGCGTAATGTACCAAATATAAAATAATATTTGTTAATAGAGATCGAGAACCGAATACTGGAATGTGATATCCGAGTGATTATTATTCCTTTTCTCAAGAATAGAAAAAAATAACTGTAGTAAACAATTTCTAACATTTTGAAATAAATTCATTTGAGAAAGGACATAACAGTTCATAACTAAACTAAATTGAGAATGAAGTCAACTATGTTCTTAAACAAATTTAAATATAAAAAATTAAATATCTACAAAGTCTAAGATTCGCAAAGATATGTATTCACTGCATCAGGATTCCCAATTTATTACTTTATTAATTTATTTTTGTTTGAGGCATATAATCTAAAAATATGAACAAGTTTATAGCATATATTCGTAAGTTCAATTGACAATTTTTAATTTTTATCTCATTATTTTTATTTTTCATAAAATTTAAAATGTTTACAAATGATCAATATATACCGTTAAATAATTAATCGAGAAATAAAATGTCTTATCATTACTATCACTTGTATTGCTTTGAACAACATTTAAGACTGCAACTCAAGGTTTGTAATTCTCATTCTGAAACTCTTCAGTGAAAAATATTATCTATGTAATCCTAAATAAATATATTATGCTAATAATAGAACTAAAAACGAAAGTATATTGAATTCATGATATCGAGAGAACGGAATGATTTGACCTTATAAATTAACATGTATTCTCTTTAAATAATATTATATTAACATATCTGTCAGAGATGTCAGAATATATAGAAAGCTAACTTATTTACATATAAATTAGGTTGTTGTTTGATATTTGTATTATTAATTTTTAATATTTCTATACGAGACCAACAAGAAAATTCAGCCTAATTGAATACTTTCAGTATAAACACAACCACCATCAACATTAGAACTATGCATTTATTATATACTACCCTTTGGAAACTAACACTGTGTAGTAAATTATTATTTCCAAGTTGAATATAATTTTTACAGGGATTGGAGCAACACACAAACTTAATCACTCAAACAGTAAAGCAGAACATGTGTTTCAGGACTTTTATATGGGTGAAATCATTTGATGGAAAATAAATATATATCATTTTTTTTCATAAATATCAATATAATATAAGAGCACTTAGGGATTCAAATCACCCTTATGTTCCTCCTTTAAGTATACCATAATATTGAATTTCATATTTCACTAAATTAGGTTCCATTCTACCTCTTAGCTTAAAACTCCTTGGGAAAAGTAAAAATAATTTGATTTAATATATATATATATATATATATATATATATATATAAAAGCTTCCTAAATTGTCAGATTTTATTCTTGATCCCTAATAAATTTTTTAAACCTTTTCATCTTAATTTTTTTTCTTAAAAAGCGCTATAAATCACTTTATTTCATTATGATCTAAACCTTTTTTGAAAATAAAAACAAAATTAAATATGTATTAGGTAGAAAAGGTTAATTTTTTTATTATGGACTAAAAGTAAAATTCATTAATTTATCATAGACAACAAAACATATTTAAGCCAAAAAGAAATCAGAAAAAAATAAAAACAAGTTGTTTTTAGACATTCGAATGTTTGTAAGGTATGATTATTTTTGAACAACTTTTTTTCCTTCCAGTTTCATAATACTATTTTTTGAAGAAAAAATATTTTTTATTGCATCCAAACGAAATTAATTATCTTAAAATCAATTTTACCAAGTTTATAAAAAAAAAAAATTATTCTAATTACAACGGAATATACATATAATGTAATGCTCAAATAATTTAATTTTAGTGGTTATTTCAAACAAGTTAAATTTGTATGAATATCCAGTTTATATATATATATATATATATATATATATATATATATATATATATATATATATATATA
>Ga0209489_108817_pt1 | contig 13279 bp, 7 predicted proteins | sample SiratrowhiteBW_FD_187527 | JGI IMG/M metagenome (GOLD analysis project Ga0209489, IMG submission 187527) | Root nodule microbial communities of legume samples collected from California, USA - Siratro white BW (SPAdes) (version 2) | ecosystem: Host-associated > Plants > Roots > Nodule | place: USA... | reverse complement strand
ATATATAATTCATTATTTCTATTTTTTAATATAATATTGTTGAACATTAGACGGTCTAAAGTCTCTTGTAGAGGATCAAATTATTTGATAAAATTTTGATGATAACAAACTTAAATATATATTTATATTTGATGACTTATATACATTATGCAGTGTTACACATTATTATTATTAAAACAACAGACACATGATCAATATGAATATAGATAAATTTTCTATTATTATTTACTTTTATGTTATCGATTTGATTTAAATTGATTTTATAGCATTATGCATTATGTGCTTTAATGTTCAAATTTGTTCATAATGAAAATTATTCAAATTATTATGGAGTATTTAAATGTGATTAATTGGTTTTATATAATATTGTGCTTTAATGTTCAAATTTGTTTGAAATTATTCAAATTATTACGAAGTATTTAGATGTGATTAATTGATTTTATATCATGATGTGCATTAACGTTCAAATATGTTCATAATAGAAATTATTCAAATTATTATTGATGAGTATCCTTTTTTATGTTATTTTAAATTATTTTCGATACAGACTTAATCAAGTTTAATGCACTATGAAGATTAGAGAAACATTTTCAAATTGAGCTCCGTACATCAGAAAGTCCAGATTGCTCTATTCAAGCATGACTAGTTTCTAAAAAACTACATATAGAGGAGCAATTTCAAGTTGAAAAACAAGAAGCAAAAAGAGAAATACATCATATAATACATTGAAGAAAATATACTGAGGATGTATTGTCAATTTGCTATTGAGAGCATCTAGAGTTTTGGATTGTGTGAAATCATTGTGTAATTCTTCACCATTGTGAAATAAACCCTTATGAGCTTTCATTGTTCTCTCTTTTGAGAGTGTTTTTTGAATTCTTGAGTGGTCTTGATCTCAGGAGGAGATGGGAACTGGTATAACCTGGAGATATTTGTGTACTCGTGGTAACCTGGAGAGGTTTATGTTCTCGTTGTAACTTGGAGAGGTTTGTGTATTCTGTTGTAACTATTTGCTAAATAGTAGAACCTCTTAAACAGTTTAAGGGAGAACTGGACGTAGCCCAAGAGATTAGGGTGAACCAGTATAAAATTGTTTTATCTGTGCTTATATATTTTTGCCTTAGTTGGTGGTTTCTATTTATAGCGAATTGAAAAAAAAAAACAAAACAAACCATCAGACCAATCTACAAAAGGAGTATGAAAAAACAAAATAACAAAATAAAGGAAAATCAACAAATGATTAAAAAGGAGTTTATCTCTTATATTAAAAAATAAAACAAAAAAAAGAAATCAAAACTATGGTGCCACTTAGGAAGGGTGAAAAAACATCCAAAGAATCCCAACAACAAAATAACACAAATTCCTCTATCATTTTCTTCATTGTATATCTACTCTAACAGGTTTTTTAGTAGTCTTGGTAGCACCCTTCTTCGGTCTCCCAAATTTTTCTATAAGTTTGAGTACGCTCATCTAACTCATTTGAATCACTAAGAGATCCTTACAAATTTGCTCAATATTTAGAAATCAACTTACACTCCTTCTCAAACTTAGAAGAAAGAGTTTGAACCAAAGAAGCAACTTCTGAAACATTTTTGGAAGGCCTATTTGGCTCGTGGGTTGTTTAGACCATATCATCATATCCAACATAATCTGATGTAGAAAACTCTTCTTCCAAAACCATATCTGTCCTTCTCTTAGAAACCAAACTTTGTCCCTTATTAAACTAACTTTCGGGAGCAATACTAAAAGCTTGCAAAGATTTTTCATATATTTATTTCCCTTGTTTAAGAACTATTTCACTATCCTACAAATAATTTCCATCAAAAACAAGTTCTTTGCTCTAAATAGAATACATATGTATTGATTGTAATTGTTCTAAATCATTACATTTATTATAATTTTTTCTTGAGAAGTAACAACATTCATAACAGGTAAAGAGACAAAAGAATTGAAAAAAGTCAAATCCATAAGAGGAATAAGATCAACCTTAGGAGAAGTTTTCTTATTTTGTTTAGTAACTAGAGAGGCGTCAACAAGACTTGACATATTTTTAAGACTATCATTATGACTCGAAGAATATTGTATATCTGTAGATGCATCAACAACATTAATATTCCTCTTAGAAAGAGGAGACTGTGAAATAGGTTCATGTTGTGAAGACACAACACCCTTACAATTATTTGACGAGACTTTAGACACATTCACAGTCGTATCAACAACATCTTACAAGAAGATTGAGTTTACAAGAAGATTGAGAAGAAACTTCATGTTGTGAATACACAACACCCTCACAATTACTCTTTGAGACTTTGGATATAAATAACTACTTGATTTCTTTTTTTTTTTTCATTATTCTCCTCTTGCTTACTCCTACTAGAAGAAAGCTCATGACTTATCATTTTGTAAATGAACAAAATGGAGAAAGTCATTCATATTCTATATATGCTATAAATTGAGGAGACTTTTTTTTTTCAAAACTTGATGATTAGAGCATTTTTTTTTTCCTAACAGTAGAACTTGTGCCCTGTTTCATCTCATGCTTCACTAAACTTCGAGCTAATTGTTGTAAGTTGTATTGTTTGTGACAGTACTTATTATTATTATTATTATTATTATTATTATTTTCATTTCCACTAAATGTTTTCTATTTCTTTATTCTTTTTCTTTCCTAACAATTATTACAACCCCAAGGCCACAGAATGATTCGAGGTTTACAGATAATATAAAATTATACAGAATTTGTTTTATTGGTTGCAAGATAGCATAATGCTGCAAAATGGAAACATACATGTCAATGTCCTAATTATTCACAAAAACATCATGAAACCCATGATGCCATTCACGACCAATAATGCTTTGCCTTGTACACTGCTAAAGTTTAATAGTAATATCACATTTTCCTTTCGATGAAACAACAAAGTCATTTTCCCATTAAACTTTGGAAAATTTTCAACATACTCAAGGCAGGATTGTATCTTTCGTCATATAGAGGGCAGGGTTATCTTTTTATTGCAATATCTTATTTCAAATTGCTTTAAATAAAAAGTGTTAAAAGTTTTTTTTAAACTTTAAAATTATTATAAGTAAATTGTTAAAGCAATAAAAATCATGATTAAAACTAGACTCCAAACAAATGTTCGTACATTTCTTTGTCATTCTGACGCATGTCTTAGCTCAAACATCATATAATGCTACAGCATTCTGGCACAATAGCTGAAATATATATAGAACACCGGTGACACCCTCCATGGCACAAAGCAAAGAGTCTAAAGCTGAACACAAAAACCATGTTGTCACCAATCTCACATTTGCCACTTGTAGTTCTCCTACTATCCCTTTCATTGGCAACTTCAGCAACACATCAAGAAAGTTTTGTCCAATGTCTCAAGTTGAATTCCGACAGAAAATTTCCGTTTATCTTGTTAATCTACGCTCCAAACAATACTTCATTTACCACTGTCCTTGACTCTTCTGGCCAGAATAAAAGGCTTTTGGTGCCTTCAGCACCAAAACCTGAGTTTATATTCAACCCATCCGTGATTCCCATGTTCAAGCAGCAGTAATTTGCTCAAATAAACTTGGGATTCATTTTAGAGTGTTAAGTGGTGGCCATGACTATGAAGGGGTCTCATACGTTTCCGAAACTGAAAGCCTCTTCATTGTCATTGACTTGATCAGGCTCCGTGAAATCAAGGTTGATATCAAAAGCAACACTGCTTGGGTTCAGGCTGATGCCACAAACGGTGAAGTGTACTACAGAATATATGAGAAGAGTTCAGTCCATGGCTTCCCTGCAGGGGTTTGCACAACCTTAGGAATTGGAGGGCACATAACAGGAGGTGCATATGGAACCATGGTGAGAAAATATGGCTTAGGGGTGGACAATGTCTTAGATGCTAAAATTGTTGATGCCAAGGGAAGAATTCTTGACAGGGAAGCCATGGGGGAAGACTTATTTTGGGCAATAAGAGGGGGTGGAGGTGGAAGCTTTGGTATCCTTCTTTGGTGGAAGCTTAAGCTGGTTCCTGTGCCCTCAACTGTGACAGTTTTTACAGTTAACAAGACCCTTGAGCAAGGAGCAACCAAGCTTCTTCAAAGATGGCAGGAAGTGGCACCCTATGTTGATGACAACCTCTTCATCAGAATTCTCATTCAAAGAACACAGAAAACTGTCACAACTTCCTACAATGCTCTCTTCCTTGGTGAGGCCGGATCACTCCTTAAAATCATGAAGACAAGCTTCCCTGAGTTGGGTTTGACAAGAGAGGATTGCTTGGAAACCAGCTGGATCAAATCTGTGCTCTATTTTGCAGGCTTTCCAAGTGGCACCGATCCTGCAGTTCTGCTTCGAGGAAAGGCACCAGTCAAGACCTTCTTCAAGGGAAAATCAGATTTTGTAAGAGAACCGATACCAGAAGCTGGACTTGAAGGATTGTGGCAAAGGGTGCTTCAAGAAGACACCCCCTTGATTCTATGGAGCCCATATGGTGGAAAGATGGACCAGTTTTCAGAATCTAATACCCCTTTTCCTTACAGAAATGGAACAAGGTTCATAAGTCTGTACTTGTCTTTTTGGCTGCAGGGTAACCAGAACGTTGCAAAGCACATAGATTGGATTAGGAACGTTCACAACTACATGGCTCCTTATGTATCTAGCTTCCCAAGGGGACAATATGTTAATTACAGGGATCTTGATTTGGGAGTAAACAACAAGAATAGCACAAGCTACAGAGAGGCAAGTGTTTGGGGTAATAGGTATTTCAAGAACAACTTCGACAGGTTGGTAAAGATTAAGACCAAAGTGGATCCTCAAAACGTCTTCAGGCATGAGCAGAGTATCCCACCTCTTCCAGTGTGATCACAAAAGCCAAAAAATGGGAAATAAGGCTTTGTGCTGCTACACTCACTAGACTGTGGTATCCATAGTTTGGAGCAATAAGTATGAACTTATATTTGTTACTTTGTTTATGGTTGATTTGATCTTGTAAGATATGGATTATGTACCTAATTATTTGTTATCTTTGTGATTTGTGTATTTCACTTGATTATGCAGGAGACTTAACTGTTGTTTCATATAAAAAAAACTGTGCCACCTAACACTAGTTGTCTATCAATATCTAAATTGAAGACTTCAGTAAAACCATGCATTCACGTGTTCATGGGTTATTTGACTATTTTTAATTATATATTACTTTAATTACCTTTTAGAGACACAAGTAAGATTTTAAAACAATAAAGGAATTGATAAAGGCATGTTAAATGATTGATTAGGTTTCTTAATATGTTTAAAGTATTTATTTTTCAATAAAATATCAAACACAAAACATAACTTAAATTATAGGCCAAATATAAAAATTAAACTAAACTATATATAGAATAATATTTAGAAAATAAAATCATAAAAGATGTAAAGGCTTCTCAAATTGAATTTGATAATTTTCACATATTGTTAAAGAGAAAAACATAAATTCCATCCCTTTTGAATTTAAATATTTTCATTGAAGAGTCAAATTTATTTTAGTGTAACTCTATCTTATATGTTATTCCTCTCATTATTTAAGAAAGCGAGATTGTCCTTCTCCAATGACATAAAAGGAAGCGAAAGTGTACTTGGATCATCCAAGAATATAAAGATAACATAAATTATATTATTTATCTTCACATTGGTAGTACATGATGACAATACAAATTATGATTATTTTGTTTTAATAGGTCTCCGAAGACAGTCACAGTAAATCTTTGGAGTAGCACAACTTGCACTTAACAAACCTCCATAATCTATTAGGTAATCCAACCTTTATCTTCTATGGAACCTAAACCTTCTACCTCCTTACAAACACCTATATATCTTTATAAGTATTACTGCCCCTCAAGTCATCATATCTCAATAACCTCAACCCTTAAATGAACATTAACCTCCTACATAACTTTCAACCATAAACTATATAAAGCTTTCACCACCAAGAAGCTTCCTACCACATTACCCCTCCTCGACATACCATATTAGGCTAAAAGAATAAAATAAAATAAAACTATTTAAAGTCAAATTTTAGCTATCAAATAAAATGATTATTAATTATGATCGAAATAATCACTAAATTAGGATTTAGTTGCTAAATAGCTACAAAAATAAAAATAATAATTATATAAGTGATTAAAACCTTAGTAACTAATTTTAGATACCAATTATCTTGATTTAATTAGTTATTAAATTCAATCATTATTTTTATTTTATAATTATTTAGCAACTAAATCATAATTTGATAATTATTTTGATCATAATTTACAATCATTTTATTTAATAACTAAAAATTGATTTTTAAATAACTTTTTTCTTCTAATGTTATTTTACTATTATCCTCTCTGAATAAAACACCAACCTTGTATTGTTTATCCAACACTTTCCTTTTCACGTAGAAAAATCTTGGCATCATTTCTACCCAAACTACCCTTTACCTCTTCTCACCCCTTCCAAGAAAACATAGGTAGTGCTAGTTCATGAGAAAAAAAGGAACGAGTTGAAAATTTCCTTAAAACCTACTCTAAAGGACATGTTTCATAATCTGAAGAAGGCTAAAGTACAACAACTAAAATATTAGACCTTTGTTCAGAGTTCTACCTATAAGCACACCTTGTTGATAATAATTCCTTCACTTTTTTTTGGCACATTTTGAACCCAAAAAATGCTCGACAAACTCTTGCCGACCCTCAATGGTTTATTACCATGAAATAAGAATTTAAGGATCTTTTTAACAATACATGTGATCCTTTTTCTCTTCCCCATTATAGACAAATAATATAGGTTATGAGTGAGTTTTTCAAATTAAAGAGAATGTTGATGGTATTGTTAACAAGTATTAGGATTGATTAATGGCTAAGGGATTTATCAAGATGCTATTTGTGATTTTAATAAGTCCTTTTCTCCTATGTGTTAAATTTTGTTACCATACACCTGATTGTTATTTTCAAAAATTTTATTTGATTTTCAAGATTTTGTTGCAAACTATTATTTTCATTGCATAATAAATCATTAATGTGCCTCAACTCATACTTTTCTTTTATGAAATTAACAATAGGTTTAAATTATTTTTCAAAATATTGAGTTCTTTAATTACAATTCTCAAATTATTTTTGATACTTCTATTAGCTTCTAAAAGCAGAGAAGTATTAAAAAAAATATATTATATGCTTGAATGACAAAATGTAAGTTACTAAAATATTTATCAATATTTAATATTTTTTTATATTTTGTTAAAAAGTAGTTTTGGTTTTTCTTTTTTCAAATAAAATATTGGAGTATAATTTATTTTCCTAAAATATTTTTCTCTCTTACTCATTTTATTTATTGATTAAACAAATTCTATGTTTAGTATATATATTTGAGGATAAATTATAGAAAAAATATTTTTTAATAAAATATTGGAGTACCATTTATTTTTATAAAATATTTTTAGTACTAAATAATATGTTAAAATAACTTATTAAATTCTAAAATTCACAGTTTCATAATTTCAATTATTTATTTATTGTACATTCTGGTTTATTTAGGGTTTTCAATCATTTGAGAAATTTATTTATTTTATATTTTTATTTAAGTTTGACCTTAAATAATTTAAGATTTGTATTTATTTTGAATTTAGAATAATTTAAAAATTTTATTTATTTCATATTTTTATTAATCAAAATATTAAACAATTTAATATTTGTATTTATTTCAAATTTTAAATAATTTAAAAAAATTATTTATTTTAAAATTTTATTTAATAAGATATTAAATAATTTAGAATTGATACTTTTCAATTTAGAATTGATACTTTTCAATTTTATTAATTAAAAAACAACTTATTAATCAATCTAACAAATTAATCATATTTTATTTTAAATTAACTTTTAACCACATAAAGTAAATATGTAATATTATATTAATCTATCAAAAAAATATTATTTTATCAATTATACTCATTAAAAAAATTAACATTAGTATTATTATTATTAAGATTATTATTATTCTTAATAATATCATTATTAATATTACAAATCATTTTTAATGTTAAAACTATTATTAATAACAATATTACTATTATTAACGTTATAATTAATATTATAATTGATGTTATTATTAATATTATTACTAATATTTTCATTGATATAATTATTAATATTATTGACAACAACAATAATAATAATATTATTATTATTATTTATATTATTATTAATTGATTAATATTATTGTTATTATTAATGCTATTGATATTATCATTAATATTGTTATTAATATTATTAATATTGATATTAATATTATTATTATTATGATTTATTAATATTATTTTTATTATTAATCTTATTATTATTGATATTTTTCTTAATATTATTAATAATATTATTATTATTAAAGAATATTATTAGTATTACCGTTAATACTATTATGAATATTTTTATTTATATTAATATAATCATTAATATTGTTATTAATAGCATTAATTTTGTTATGAATATAATTATTAATATTATTAATATTATCATTTACATTGTTATTAAATTATTAATATTGTTAATAATAATAACATTATTATTAACAATAGTTTTATCATTATTAATATTATTAATTTGGTTTATGTTATTATTTATATTGTTAATATTATTTTTAATATTATTAATATTGGTTTTACTTGTAAAATTTATAATTATAATAATATAATTGTAATTATAATAGTTATAATAAGCATAATAATAATTAAAATATGATTGTAAAGTTTATTTAGTATATTGATTATCAGGTATTTATTCGAAATTTTCTAGCAAAAGATTTTAAGTAATAATAATAATAGTAAATATAAATGATTATAATAATAAATGTTATAGTATTAATAATAAATTAATTAAAATAATAAAGATATTAAAAATAAATGTATGATATTTGGATAATTACTTACACAAAATTCATCTACACATTGTACCTACATATCTTAAAGTCTCTTGTTTATGGATTTACGCATATAAATAGAAAGAAAAAAAATAATAATTATCACTAAAATAATAATATATTTAATAAAATTGTAAAATGATAATAATAATAAAAATAACAATAATAAAATATTATTAAAATTAAAAAATATTAATAATGAATTTATAAAATAATAATAAAAAGAAGATAATTATGAAAAATATATTACTAATTCTAATGGTAAAAACTTAAAATAATAATAAAATAATTATGAAAAATATATTACTAATACTAATGGTAAAAAATAAAAATAATAATAAAATTATAAAATAATAATAATAAATGTAATTATAAACAATTAAAAATTATAACCATAACGAATAAATTTATAAAATAATAATAATAATAAAGTAACATTTTAAATTTCATTTAATTTTATGATATTTTATAAATTTTTAAACGTATTAAGAATGTTATATAATTCAAGTTCTTTTAGTCAAATTCAATAATGTTATTAAAATAATATTTTAATAAATATAGTAGTAGGTGTAAATAATTTAACGCCTTTGACTCTGATTTTAATATTTTGAATCTGTATTTATGTAATATTTTAAATAACCTAAACATTTCATTTATTCCATATTTTTATTTAAGTATGGCATTAAGTAAATTAAGATTTATATTCATTTAAAATTTTAAATAATTTTAAAATTTTATTTATTTTAGACTTTTGCTTAAATAGAACATTAAATAATTTAAGATTTTTATTTATTTAAGATTTTAAATAATTTAATAATTTTATTTATTTTAAATTTTTATTTAAGTAAGACATTAAATAAATTAAACTTTTTCTTTATTTATAATTTTGAATAATTTAAAATTTTTATTTATTACATATTTTTATTTTAGTAAAATATTAAATAATTTTAAATTTTTATTTATTTAGAATTTTGAATAATTTAAAATTTTATTTATTTCATTTATTTATTTAAGTAAGATATTAAATAATTTAAAATTTTTATTTATTTAGAATTTCAAATAAATCAAGAATTTTATTGTTAGATTTTTATTTAAGTAGACATTAACTTATTTAAGACTTTTATTTATTTAAAAATTTGAATAATTTAAGAATTTTATTTATTTTAGACTTTTATTTAAGTACAACTTTGAATAATTCAAAATTTTTATTTATTCAAGATTTTTAATAATTTAAAAAATTTATTTATTTCAGATTTTATTTAAGTAAGAAATTAAATGATTTATAATTTTTATTCATTTAAAATTATGAATAATTTAATAATATTATTTATTTAATATTTTTATTTAAGTATGATTTGAAAAAAATATTTATTTTATATTTTATTTTAAGTAACACTTTAAATTATTTCTTTCACACGTAAATGAAACATTCATTTATAAGCAGACACGGTCGAATGTAAAATTTTATGATTCTATGCAAAGACATTTATGACGAGGATACGATTTTAATGGACGCAATAATAAAAAATAATAGCAAACTAATTCGTGTAAGGTGTACTGATATATTGGTTTGGTATTACTTTTTATTATTTATTATCCACGATGTATTAGTTTGGAATGATGAAGTAACAATACCAAACTAATACATTATTAATTAATTAAATATTTAACCAGTCAGAATACAAAATTAATTAATAAATACGTTAGATTTTTTCCACTAAAAAATAATACGAGTTTAACGCTTGAAATAGTAAAGCTGATACACTATATATTCATTTAAGTAAAATTAAAAATTGTCCATTATTATAATCACAGAATGAAATCGGAGCATTCTGGTCAACGAAAGCAATCAGTGTATTTATACTGCAGAAACTAGACCTTTTGTTTGTACACAGGAGAAAGGAGAAACCAAAGAACCATGGAGTTTCTCTGGGCCACCATAGCAAGTTTTGTAATTCTGCTATCACTTTCACTCACCACTTCACTTCCAAATCAGAAAGCTTTCAACGATTGCCTTACACACCATTCTCAAACTCCTATCCAATTTAACTCTTCAATCTACTATCCTACCAATCCTTCCTTCACTTCCGTCCTTGCGTCCACTGCCCAAAATCTAAGGTGCTTGTTGCCCTCCGTGCCAAAACCAGATTTCATATTCACCCCACTTGATGACTCTCAAGTCCAAGCAGCAGTCATTTGTGCAAAACAGTTTGGCGTTAACATGAGAGTGAGAAGTGGTGGACATGACTTTGAAGGGCTCTCCTATGTTTCCCTAATTGAGCAGCCATTCATGCTCCTGGACTTGGCCAAACTTCGTGCAGTGAATGTTGATATTCCAAGCAGCACGGCTTGGATCCAAACTGGGTCCACCAACGGTGAAGTTTATTATGCAATTTCACAGAAAAGTCCAGTCCATGGGTTCCCTGCAGGGCTTTACTCAAGCGTGGGAGTTGGAGGGCACATCACAGGAGGTGCATATGGTGCCATGCTCAGAAAGTATGGTCTTGCTGCTGACAACGTTCTAGATGCTAAAATTGTTGATGCCAATGGGAGGATTCTTGATAGAGCAGCCATGGGAGAGGACCTCTTCTGGGCATTAAGAGGAGGTGGTGGAGGCAGCTTTGGAGTTATTCTGTGGTGGAAGATCAAGCTGGTTCCTGTGCCACAAACTGTGACTGTTTTCACAGTGACTAAGACCCTTGAACAAGGAGGGAACAAGATTCTTCATAAATGGCAGACTGTGGCTCCAAACCTTGATGAAGGTCTCTTCATGAGAGTGCTGATTCAGCCAGGGAATAGCAGTGTTCCTGGAAAGAGAACTGTAACTACTGCTTACAATGCTTTCTTTCTTGGTGGTGCTGATAGGCTTCTCCAAGTGATGAACACTGGTTTTCCTGAGTTGGGTTTGACAAGAAAAGATTGTGAGGAGACTAGCTGGATCAAATCTGTGCTCTACATGGGTGGCTACCCTGATGGAACCGACCCAAAAGTTTTGCTAAAACCGGAGAACAAAGTAAAGAGTTACTTCAAAGCCAAATCAGACTTTGTAAGGGAAGCAATCCCAGAGAAGTCCCTCAATGCCCTATGGGAATTTTTTCTGCAGGAAGACAGTCCCCTAATGATTTGGAACCCCTATGGAGGCATCATGAATAGGATTCCAGAATCTGCCACTCCTTTCCCTCACAGAAAGGGTGTTCTCTACAAAATTAATTATGTAACAACATGGCTTGATGGAGAAAAGAATATGGCAAAACACATGGACTGGATCAGGAAATTTTATTCCCTCACGGCTCCCTATCAGCATCCAAGGGAAACATATGTGAATTATAGAGACTTGGATTTAGGCATGAACACGAAGAACAACACTAATTATTCGGAGGCTAAGGCATGGGGTTATAAGTATTTCAAGGGTAACTTCGATAGGTTGGTGAAGGTGAAAACTGCAGTTGATCCATCTAATTTCTTTAGACATGAACAAAGTATCCCTCCTCTCAAGCAAGATCATAGGGGTATGGCAATGTATTATGGCTAGAATGTTAGATCAATAAGAAAATTATGATTAAATCTATTTTCAAGGATTATTTGTTAAAGAATAAACATTTCCATACATATATTTGTGTTCGTTATTGGAATCCTCTAAAATAATATGGAGCATTCACAACTATGTTGTATATGTTGTTTGTAGAATGTATGGTACATATTTGAGTACTTAAGACTTTTTTATTTCAAATATGTCCACATAAATGGCTAGTTAGTGAGACTTGAACAATTTGACTTAGTTATAAAAAAAACTCGGTTGAATAGATTTTTACATATTTTTTTTATAAGTTTTTACGTTTAGGTAATTATTTTAGAGTATTATTTTCTATAATCAACTTTTATGTTGTTACTATATATTATAATTTTTTAATCAATAAAAAATTATAATTTTGTGTTATATGTGTTTTAGTCTTTGTTTTATTAAGTTTTTAAATACTTTCGTTTAATCATATTATTATCAATAACATTATATTGACAACATTTTAGAAACACAACTATTAGAAAAAAATTAGAAAGAATAAAAAAGTGATGAAGTACTACAATTAATTTTTCATATATTAAAAATATTATTTTTCATAGGTTCCATCAGTTTAATAATAATTTGTAATTGAATAATAGTATAAAACGTATATATATTCGTTTACTTATATTTTATTTAAATTCTTGTAATATTTAATTAATATATCCAGAGTTTTTAAAACTTAAAGATTATATTATTCTAAAGCATAAGACTTATTATCAATATTAAAAATTAATATATATATATATATATATATATATATATATATATATATTCAAATATTTTTTTATATATTT
>Ga0209489_108816_pt1 | contig 13281 bp, 7 predicted proteins | sample SiratrowhiteBW_FD_187527 | JGI IMG/M metagenome (GOLD analysis project Ga0209489, IMG submission 187527) | Root nodule microbial communities of legume samples collected from California, USA - Siratro white BW (SPAdes) (version 2) | ecosystem: Host-associated > Plants > Roots > Nodule | place: USA... | reverse complement strand
TTTATAAAAAAAAAAAAAAAAAAACTACCTAGTCTTTTTTTTCTTTCTATTTTTTTTTTCCTTTTTTTGAGATAATTTTTTCTTAGTTTTGGAATTCAATTTTTATTTTTTTAGAATTAGTTTTATAATTATACTTTGTGAAAAAGGCTGATTTATGCGAAAGTACTTATGTCTTTCCTAAATAAAAAACAAATCTTGATTGAACTCCTAAACAGAGCAATAATTTTAACTACAGGCCATAGTTATTATTAAATATTTTGTAATTGGTTGTCCCAATATCCACGAAACTCACCTAAACTCCATTTGGTCAATAGAAAAATTTATAAAAATGAATTTGTTTTATTGGCAAGGACAATATGTGTGTCAGTGTTCATTGTCATTTTCCTTTTTCTCCAAATCTCAAATCTTTTATCTCTTTATTCAGTCTAATCCAAGAAAATTGGAGAAGTTATTTTTGACCTGAAACAAAGGAACATATTTGAGTTTATTATTGCCGATTAAATGGATTTTTTATAATAAAAATAAACATTTCAAAAATAATATATACATAAGATTTATCTTTCTTTCTAATTTAAAATGAGAATCAAATGGAGAGAATTTTTTTTATATTATTTCCGTAAAATAAACGCTTAAATATTTTACATCAAAAATCATTTTTTTGGAACATGTAACAAACTGAGCGTAAAAAACATAGATGAGAGATAAAAACCATAGAATTTAATATAAGAAAATAATATCCACTATACTGGACATATACAATTTACCTTTTACGTTTTCATCGTTCATCTCTTTTTTTTTTTTTTTTTTTTTTTTTTCTTTTTCTTTTCTCTCCTTCAAAGCAAATATTTCTCACTCTCTTGGAAATTTGTTTCTTCTTGTTAAACTTATTACCCTTATAAACTCTTCTGTTCATATAAGGCAATGAATAATTTGTAAATATTAAAACAAATATTTGATCAAGTTTTGTACAGACATAATTTTAAGGAAAAACCAACCACCTTTGTTTAGGTAAAAGTTACTTTTGACGTACTCAATCCCAAATCACGAGAAAATTGTGCATTAGAAAGACTTTAAATTTTGTCACCCAATAATGCGTAATATAGTAAATTTTCCATATACAGTTTGATTGATGAAGGTCCTAGAATATGTGAAAGCAAGTATGAATCCATGTCCACAATCTTAACGTAACTTTACAGAAAATTAATGAATGGGGAAAATAAAAACAGCTTTCTATCTTACTATCAGTTTTTTTCCAAATGAGAGCAAGTGCTCTTATTACATAAAAAACTAAACAACAAATATTCATTATTTACTCAAGTTAGTATAGTTAAATTAATACTTCAATAATGTAGACAATTTATTATGTATAATTAATTAAATGCAAATCTTCAAGTAATCAATCCAACATAGAAAACCCGACAAAATCAATTAAGCTTTGTTTTTTGGTACATACATGTCATTTTGCATTATGATATAATATTTTTGTGTCTGAGCTAGTTGGAATGACACATGACCCACTATGTCCAGCGATATCCCTAGGTTGCTGCTATATATTTATAAGCGCAAGAACCAAAGCCAAGGCACTCATCATTTTTGCATCAAATCTCAGAAAACCCTCTTCCATTCAACAAACCCTCAGAGCAGTTGAAGGAATCATGGCTTGCTGGTCTGCAGAAAATGCCACAAAGGCCTACCTCAGCACTTTGAAAATGGTGAGTATTCATTATTCATTATTCTCTAACTCATGTCTCAAAACAATTCCTACCAAGCTTCTTGAATCCCTCTCGTATATGTTTATCTTCAAAAGTTTGGCTTGATCTGATCTTTGGGGTGCTATATTTTTCAGGGTCAAAAGTGCAAAGAGCCAGATGTGGCTGAGTTCATATCAGCACTAGCTGCAGGAAACAATGCACAACTGATGGTTGTGGCATGTGCTGGTGCAGCAGACTCCACCACTCTTGCATTGGTTGCTGCTGCTCATCAAACTGGTGGCCAACTCATTTGTGTTGTCCCTGGCCATGAAGAGCTAAGAGCCTCCAAAGCTGCCTTGGGAGTGGCTTCTCATCACGTTCAGTTCATGGTAGGAGAAGCTCAGGAGCTTCTGCTAAACCAATATGACCAGGCAGCAGATTTTGTGCTCATTGACTGCAACCTTGAGAACCACGAAGAGATTTTCAAAGCAGTTCAAGAGGGTAGGAAGCAAAACGGCATGGTGGTTGTAGGGTACAATGCATTTAGCTGCAGAAAGTCTTGCTTGGCATGTGGATCAAAAACACAGCTTCTTCCTATAGGAGAAGGTTTGCTAGTGACTAGATTTGGAATCACTGAAACAAGTCCAAAGTATGGAAGCAGAATGGGAAAGGTGAAAAGCCGTTGGGTTGTGAAGGTAGATAAATGCACAGGCGAGGAACATGTGTTCAGAGTCAGATCTCCTCACAGGAAAGTGATCCAAGCTTAATCATATGCATCAATATATATTACAAAATTAGCTTCCTCTAACTCCCTCCCCATTTTGTTCTTAGGCAAATGAGTGCTAAATTTTGCTTCTAATATGAAGCACTATAGGAGTTAGTAAGTACTATTCTACAATGTATATACCAAATTATAAACATATATATTGGATAAAAATTGTTTGTAAACACATTATGCTTCGCTCATGTTCTAAAAGGAGAGACTTAAGACCAAGCATAACGAAATCAGCAAGTATAGACTGTGTCAAATTAAATTAATCCATGCAAATACCATGCTACCTTCGCCGAAGGTTCCTTTATCACATTTGAAGTCACGAGGATCTGTATACGAATCTTAGTTATAATAAAATCTCTACTTCGGTTGGACATTGAATATAAAATCCAAAAAGAAGATTGATTCTTACCAAAACGTGTGCATCCTATTATTCACAATAGAATAGTCAAATTATAGATCTGCCAGATTAACCAAACACATAAATGCTATTTTATATTCCATTTTTACCTTGGCACCTAAGATTTATAGGCCTGCATAGCATCAAATATTAACAGAAAATAAGTTATCTAAGATTTAACAATAAATTAGGGGTAAACGAAAAATTTAGCTAATTTGTTCCGTAAAATTTCTTTATAGAATACCATTTTGTCGACTGAACAATCTGGTGAATGAGATTATAATCAAACTTCTTTCCCAATATTAAAATAATTAAACTATAGCAGTGTTAGATTTTTTACATCATTATCTAAGTTGGCAAAAAAAAAAAATATTATTTTTTAAAATGAACAAATTCTGCCAGTTAGATAAATATGATTTCAAACTGGTCAAATAAAAGTAATATGCTGACAATCTTAATTAAAGACATTAATTAAAAATGTTTCTCTTCCTGTAATCATTTTTTAATTATTTGACACTAAGTTGTTTAACAGTAACAAACAAATTAATAAAAATAATTACATAATAATAATTAACAAATAATTTTTTAATTATTTAGCATTATGTTTGTTACATTAACAATTAAAAATAATAATAATAATAATTACATAATAACAAAAAAGAAATAAAAATTACATAATAATAATTAAAAAAAATTATAATAAGAAAATTAAGACACACAAATTTATTTTAAATTAAAATAAAATAATATAAAGATAATAACAATAATAAGAAGAATTCATACGAATTTAATTTAATAATAATAATAATACGTTTAATTAAATTCACACAAATTTAATTTAAATGATAATAATAATTATTGAAACAATAATTATAATTAAGTTCATACAAATTAAATTAAAATAATAATAATAATAATATTTAGGGATAATAATAGTAATAATATAATGATTATTTTCTAAATAATAATAATAGTAATAATATTCTGACAAAATTAATTAAATTAATAACAATAATAGCGATTGTTATAATAATAATAATATAATAACTTTTATAAAAAAAATAATATGTAATAATATAATGTTAACTATTAAGTGATAATAAGTGGATTCAATAATAATAATTATTTTTTAAATTAAATTTGTATGAATTTAATTAAAATTATTTTTTATTATTATTATCATCATTATGTTATTTTGTTTTAATTTAAAATAAATTTGTATGTCTTAATATTTATATTATAGTTTTATTAATTATTATTATTATTTCTTTTGTTAATTATTAAACGAACAAATATAGTATCAAATAATTAAAAAATAATTAGAAAGAGAGAAATAGTTTTAATTAATGTCATTAATTAAAATTACCGTATTATTTTTATGTTGACTATTTTGAAATAATGTCTATCTAAGAAAGGATTTGTTTATTTTAGTAAATAATTTTTTTTTTCATTTTGAATATTAATATGAAAAAATATACTAAAGTGAGAAAAAAAAACCATCAAAATTAAATCAGTGATAAAGGAACCAACTCGTTTCTACTATTGATTACAGTTAAAAGTAGGGTTGTTAAAAAACTTTGAAGTTGAACTAATATATTTTGATCAAAGCAAAGGGACTGAGCATCCACGTGAAAGGGGTAGCAAAACACAGTCCTGAGGATGAGGGCATAGTATAGCAGCATCTTGAAGGTACAGACAACAGGCTGGACACACAACCTTAAATTTAAACACGGTGTTATGAGATGATCTAATGAAATTACAACCACCTGGGCCGGCCTGATAACCTGCTCCAACGTGGGGCCTGTGTTGTTTTGTCCCTGAATTACAGCACTGCTTAGTTGTGTATTAGCATCAGCTAAGAGGGCAACAATTCATTAATGAACACTAACAGCTTAATTAGCACTCAACAACAGCTAATCTTTGCCTACATGTTTTGGGGTTAGAGCCAGCATTAGCATGTGACAAGTGACGTTCAGAGAAGTCTTGTAGTCATATTTTAATAACAAGTTAACAATAGCTTGGTGTAGTCTTTTTGCCGTGTTAGTTATAGGTTGTTGCAGTCTTTGTGCTTCCTAATCCTACCACCATTTCTGCTTTATAGCCTGTAATCAGTAAAAACGTCAACTCTACCAACATCAAAGGGATAAATAATTTCATAAATCAAAATTAAAGGCTTTTTGTGGTGTTACAGTTTTATTTTTAAAAAGAGTATAGTAGTGTTATATATAACTAAAACTTAAAGTGTATATTACAGCCAAATTAGTCCAAAAATAAAGGAAACTCCAAATTATTGCAAGGAAATAGTAATAAATTAAGTAGCAACGTGAGGGGTTTGTTGAAGAGGAGAAGACATGTCTCTTTAAAAAGTATTGTATGGCTTGAAAGAGTGTTGAAGGTAGTAGTAAAAGAGATTTGATAGCTACCTAATATATGCAAACGAGGTTCCAAAGGAGCAGTTGTGGTAGTTACGACCTACGTCCTTGAAAGAGAATAAGAGCTTGTGGTGTTTTTATTCTTATATGTAAATGATATTTTTATAACTAGCAAATATAAAAGTGAACTGAGGAGCTTAAAAGAAAAATTAAGTTCAAAATTTGAAATTAAAGATTGTTCTTATAAGGTGAATAGTGAGGATAAACATAAAAATGAATGAGATAGTTGATGAGATATTGTGTTTATCTCAATAAAGATAATTGTAAAAAATGGTTGAGAGGTTTAGGATGCATGAATATAAACATGTGAAAACACCTATTTTCGGGACATAACACAAATTACTCAAACTTCCAGCTCAAAGGAAGAAACGAAAAAGATGAAGACTACTACATATGATAATAAAGTAGGGAACAACTTGTATGTAATATTATTTTGCAAGCCAAATCTAACACATGTTATTGTAGTTAACAAGTTTGTGTCGGATCCTAAACATGTTTATTAGGAGACTTTGAACTGGATGCTCTGAAATATTTGAATGGAACAGTATAATCTAGTTTAGTGTATAAACGATCTACCCGTAGCAGAATTGTTATAGAAGGGTTTGTTTACATTGATTATGTTGAAACCAGAAAATCACTTTTTGAATATGTTTTTATATTGTTGGAATTGCAATTTGCTAGAAATCTAGCTTGCAATCAGTGATGACTTTATATATTGCGCAAACAAAGTATATAATGCTTACAGAGAGAGTGAATAATGCATTGTGGTTAAAGGGGATGATTGGAGAGTTGGATATTATGCAAGATTGTGTGACTATTCATTTTGATAATCAAAGTGTTATTCATCTAGTTTATCGTCAGATCTATTACAAAAGGGCTAAACACATAATCATTATACTATACTTCGTGAGAGACATTATTGAGGCTAGGGAGGTCAGAATTAAGAAGATAGACTCGGAGGAGAATTCCACACATGTATTTACAAAGTCATTGTCAAAATTAAGGTTTAAATTGTGGTTGAAGTGAACTCATCATTTGTAGACAAAGAATATGATGAGACGTATTCCATGATTTGGAGTCAAGGTAAAGAATTGTGATGATGGACTTTAAATCATGTTCAACAAATAAGTTGTTGAAAACAGCTCAATCAAAGAGACTAGAAGACTGTCTATTAATACTGTTTCCTAATGGTATTACAAATCATCTCAGACATTATTAAGTTTAGTTGTCTTAACAAGATTTTGTTATTCTCCTAGTAATACACTATTAGACTATGTGGATATAACATTGAGTGTTCATCAAAATGTTTTCTTTTAATCTTATTCTTATTTTTTTCTTGTCATTGTCGTGAACTCAAAAATATCATTTCCCTCTTTCTAATATCTTGTTGGCCTGTAATTTAATGAAGAAATGGTTTTGTAATTCATACTACTATACTCTCTTATGTAGCTATACCTCTTTGTTGTAAAAAAAGTATACTATAGAATTATTTTGTAGTACGAATGCAATTTCTTACATCTTGCTTTTTTTTTGTTGTTGTTTTTTTTTTTTTACTTTTTCGGGAAAATTGGGCAGAGAGTGATGAGTGATCCATGAGCATTTAATTGGGCTGTTGTAGGGCGTCCTCGTTGTATTAATTATTGGACCCAGTGTACAAGTGGCTGAGCCAGTGAAACATCTTCAACTAGTAGACAACTTAGCCCAAGTACCCCATAACATGTGGGAACATCCATCCTTTGAAAAGTCTCGAGTCCCACAAACACAAAGGTAACCAACCTCCCCTCTGTTTCTTAATAAGCTTAGATTCTCTACCCCAATTTCATTATACCTCGTCTCTACTCCTTTGCCTATCATTGTCTCAAAAATATCCACTTCTAACATGGCATATTCTGGCTGTTCAATGAAGTAATGATGGTTCCACAAAAAAGGCAGGATCCTGAACATTGTTTGTACGATTTGTGAGTTTAGCAAAATGGTTAACAATTTGGCCATAATTTTAATACTTTAACTCGTGTACCCAAAGCGTTTGAATGTTTTTCATTGTTGAATGAATATAAAAAAAGACCAACTTTTGACAGGGTGTGATGTGAGTAGTGCCTAAAATGGCCTCATCGCTAGCGTGTGAGGTAATCTTGAGAATCGTTGAAATTATAAGGAATGAGTGAACAGAATCCTAGTACGTTGGATTTTTGTATGGTAGATACGGATAGACCCAAAATTCAAGCATTCACCTTGTACACAAAAAAACATTGAAGAAAAATCACAGGTGATGATTTGAGGAAGAAATGTCCATTCTCTACGATACAATCCACTACTGTCCAAAGCTAAGCAGTTGTTAAATCCTAAAAGGCCACAAACATAAGCAGTTGTTAGCACTAACTAATCATCTTATCAGCAAGCCAGTCACAAAGGTAAATGGTGGAATGACGGATGAAGTAACTGAGTAGTAATTGAAATCAGAGGCAGCTACTACAGTTCCCCAGTTCTTGAACAATGGCTTCCATGGCTAGCCTCTCGAAAGGAGACTCATGGGAGCAAAGCAAAGCTATTTTTGCCAGTTTAGCTGCTTCATATTCAAAGTATCTTCCATGAAGATTTGGGTCCATAAATTCTTGGAACTTGGAGGACTCTGCAGCAAGCCTTATTGAGCTAGTGATCTCTTGCTTCCCTGAAAGGATCTGGAAAAGCAGCACCCCAAAAGCATAGACATCACTTGCCTGCGTAAGCCGGCCAGTAGTGGCATATTCAGGAGCCAGGTAACCCTTTGCTGCACTACCCTTCAGTGCAGAGAAGATAATATCATTAGTAAGAAGCTTGTACAGACCAGAACCTGCCAACAATGGATTGTACCGCTGATCAATGAGGACTTTGTCAGCTGAGATGTTTTGAAGAACAATAACTGGTTTGTTTGCTTTGTATGCATGCAAATATGCCATACCTGATCAAGAAAAAATGGTTTAGTATAGACCTCAAATACAAAGCATAAGCAAGTACTTTTAAAAGGGTTGGATAGAGAGGTAACCTTTTGCAACCCCTTTCACAATAGAAACTCTAGTTGACCATTCAAGGACTTCACCATCTCCTTCCTTAACATCAAGAAAGCGTGAAAGGTTTCCATTAGAAACAAAATCATAAATCAGAAAGCATTCACCTCGTCCCCTTGAACAACAAAATCCTCTCAACCTAACTACATTATCATTCCTCAATGAGGTCAACATGTTCAGTCCTTTCATAAACTCAGCTTCATCCGACTTGCAACTAGTTTTACTTATGCTCTTCACAGCAACAACGGATCCATCTCTTAGAACTCCTCTATATGTTGCACTAAAGCTATTCTTCCCCAACAGATTCAACTCTGAGAAATACTGAGTGGCTGACTCCACTTCTTCCAAATTGAACCTCAAACTCTGAAACATATCTTGGCTATACCCATTGAAATTTCTACTCTCAGCCAAAGGGTCCCATCCAGTAGAGTACTCAAGGCTGACCAAAGGAGATCCATTTTTCCTATATACACCCAAACCCTCCTCAGTACTTTGACGGTTGTCACTGATATGAAAAGAACCTCCAAGCTTTTGTTTTCTCCGACGATACAGTGTGAATGTCAAAACACCAATTGCAGACATAGCAATTAAAACCACAAATATGCCAACAGTAATTGACGTGGATTGATTTGGTTTTGATGAATTAAGGCACTGAGTACCATTGCATGGTAACTTCACATTTGCAGTTTCAGGGATATCTCTTGTGGCAGCTCCATAAGGTTCAGGTCTGCTTGGAATGACATGATCTGAAGCGTTGCAAGCTTTCAGGGATGAAAACCCAACTCCACATAACCCCAGATTGTGCTCATACAGAAATCCATCATCTAGTCTCTTCAGAGCTTCATTGAACCAAGAAAAGAAAAATAAACACACTTCAAATAGTAAGTAAAGCAAATTACTGAATAAATGGAAAGAACCATGTACAGTAACATCATTATTACCAGGAGGTACATTCCCAGAAAGGGTATTGTTGTGAACATCCAAGACTCTCAGTGAAGGAGCTTCAGCTAGGCTAGTGGGAATGGAACCAAAAAGATTATTAGAGCTCAAATCTAGCCTCGCCAGCATGCCCAAATCACCTAGACTGGCAGGGATAGCACCAGTTAACAGATTTGACTGCAATGCAACAACACTCAGCTTTTTCAAAGCACCTAGCTGTGTAGGAATGCTTCCAGTCAAGCGATTATAACAAAGCTGCAAGACTGTGAATAAAGTGAAAGGGAAAAATAAGCATACCGCGAAGTTTAAACAACCAACATAACACTGTTTCTAATCAAAACTGAACTGGTAGCAACTTTATTTTCGTGCAAATGCTAAATGAAGATAGTAAACAATCAATAGAGTTAAAACTGTTATTTGTAGCTTACAAGTTCAAAAAATACAGGATTCATAAGCCAACGTTCAAGATTACTAAAAAAAGGGAAACACTATTTTAGAACAAGTGAAAGAGAGTTCCTTGACACCATTTGAGGGAATAAAGCAAAACAAATGGCACAGTACAGTACAACAAATAATCAAAATCCAAGCTCAAGTCTTTCAGTCAAACATCTTCACTAAACAGCATTTAGGTACAGAAAGCAAAAGAAAGAGACCAACTTTAAATACGGAAAAAAATTTCGATCTTGTTCAACAAGAACACAACCACATACCTTGCAAGTTCTCCATGCTGGCTATCTCACGCGGGATTTCCCCAGACAGATTGTTTACATTCAGATACAAATCAACAAGCTCAGTCAAGTTTGCAATCTCTCTTGGTATGTCTCCATACAAAGAGTTATAATGCAAGTAGAGTCCGGTGAGGTGCTTGAGCCCTGCAATGGCTGGTGAAAGCTTCCCTGAGAGACCCTTACCCTGCAGAGAAACATTTGCCACCTGACCCTTCTCATTGCATGCCACTCCTTCAAAATATCCACCACATGGGTCACCATTCATAGTCCAAGAAGGTAGATAAAGGCCTTCTGGATCCAAACTGGCTTTCATATCCATTAGTGCTCTTAGCTCTCCGTTCCCACACACCCATGTTGGGTTTGAGAGCAAAAACGCAAGAGAGAACAATAGGAGCAGTTCTGAAAACGCCATTTTCAGCTCGGGATGAAAAGAAAAAAGGCTTAGAACTAAACAAGCTGTGAACTTTTGGTTTTTGAATGAGACGCTATGTAACGCTTATGTTTCCGTGTGTAAAGCAAAGAGCAAAGAGAGTGGAAAAAGCGCAAGTGAAGTGGTGTACGGAGACAAGTCAAGTCATAAATCAAAGGCAGTAAAAAGTGGTGTTCGTGGAATGTTGCAAGAACTCAAAACTCTCCACTTTCTCAAGGACTACTCACTTTTCTTCGTATCATTACGTAAGTTGTTGTTAAATACCACTTTAATCTAGTTCAAATAATGTTTAAATGATTGACATTATCAACATAATTATTCTTTTCCTTGCCAACATGTATAATGAATCCAAAAGTAGAAAACAATAAAGGGAAGTAGATCATCAAAGCATCGAAGAAAGAGGAGTAAAGTTTTCTTTCTTGGTGGGGTTGTGGTCTTTATGGCTTTTATGTGCATTTTTCTTCTGGAAAAAAAAACTTATTTTTATGAATCTAATTATTTTTACAGCTTTATTATTTCAGAAAATTGTATATTTAAAAAATCATTGATTCTTGAACACAAGTGATTTATGTTACTATTGTTAATAATAGTAAGGTGGTAATTATATATATTTAGCAATGTTATAATATACAGCCGGTTATTTTTATGATTTCAAACTTTAGTACCAAACAAACTTTGAATAAAAATAATGGGAGATTCTTTTCCTTTGCTTCCATATCTTATTGAGATTTTTTCCATATTTAAATTCTAAGTAGCAAAGCTAGTATAACAGGTAGGGTGATATAATATTGATACAAAACCAAAGTACACGAAAAATACAATAATCGATGTCATTTTAGTAATTTATTTGGCATCATCTTTTAATTAAAAGAAATTATTATAAGAAATAATGTATTTTTTAATAAATAAGTAATTAAATAATGTTTTCCTTCAAACTAACCAAATAATTTTTTTTAAAATAACCACCACAAATTTCTCTTAACATTATTCTAATAATATATATATATATATTTTAAATTGTATTAATTTAATATTTTGTAATATCATTCTTACAAAAATAAATAAATTGTATTAATTTAATATAATAAAAATGTAAACATACTTACACGGAACATAAGAATACAATTTAATTTAAAAAAAATACATGTGTTTTAGAATCATTATATACGGAAATTTGAAAATTCAAACCTTTTTTTATAATTTCCTTCTTTTTCGAATTGTATTTTTCAGTAGAAAATGTACTATGGACTGCGAAATTAATTTGTCAGCTTTATAGGTCCCACCATTGGTTATAACAACGCCACGTCTGCCACGTTTGGGAATGAGTGAGCACGCGCCTAGCGCGTGGCAATTGGGGAATGGAATGCTTTTCAAAATTCAAATTCTCTCCTATCCGTTCTACAGTGACTGAGCTGTAACATATAACCTCATTATTACAGCAAAAATAATCTCTTCCATTAACAAGAATAAAAATATTTATTTTTTTAATTACAGGATTTGAATATGATTAACAATAGTAAATAAAGAAATGAAAATTATTCTGAAAAAATTTAAATTTTGAAAATGAGAAATGGTATCAAATTAAGTTTAGCTAAATTAATTAAGCAAGAAAAAATGGTAGTAATATTGAAATTGTTATTTATTGTGGTGAAAATTAGGGATCGGAATATATATATATATATATATATATTAGGGATCGGAATGTAGTGTCTTGTGAAGCAAGAAACATGCATTTGAAATCCCTTTTTCTGCCTTTGGGGTTTGTTTGATTTGATCTTAAAATTTGGGTAATTGAGAAAGTTGTCTCACTCTTCCCTATAAGGGACGTTAGGCACAGTATTTAATATATTCAACATAACATAACTGCTTTTGAAGCACACTGGTTTTGTTGCTATTTATTCTATCATTTTCTCTTTTTTTATCACATTATTTCGCATTTCTTTTATGTTGTTTTTAATTTTCTTTTTTTATTTAAATTATTACTAGGGAATGACGCATCTCTTACACAAATATAATGCCATGTACCACTTTTTACACTCAGTTTCCACTAAAAGGAAGGAAGAATAATAATTGATAAGTCATGCTGTCACTTTGTGTGAAGGTAAAGTTTCCACCTCTATTTTCCTTTTACTTTTTGACAGTAAAACATTAAACCTGAAATGTATATTTTATTAGAATAAGAAGTACAAAATAAATAAATGTAGTTTAAATAGATAACAAGTTAAGCGGAAAACATAAAAATTATGCACATTTAAACGAGTAAAATTAGTAAAATCCTAAAGAAATTATGTAAACAAAGTTTTTATACTAAAATAATTGAATTTAAATTTGAGTTAAATTATTTGTTTACTAATATGAAAATATTTATTATATTTTATAAAGTTGTATAAATTACAAATTAAAAAATCTTTCAGTGCTTTCACCTAAGGTTGCGCGCATATAACATATTTAAATGTGTGTTAACGTCTTTGGTTCAAGAGTTAAACTCAATTTCTTTTGCGGATTTTCAGATCAATTTGTTTAACCCGCATACTGTATTATAAAAAATAAAAAACTATTTGTTTTAAAAACATTTAAACAGTATAAAAAATTATAAAATACTACATCACTCTTTATTTAAGGAATCTATCACTGACCAAATGCTAGTATCCAATGTTCACAAAGGCAAAATAAGTAAAACAATAGTCCAAATAGCATTTTACTACTATATAATGTCCACAAAACCTAATCATCTATATATAAAAAAGAAAACTAATTTTAAAAGCTTTAACATAATAATTATCAACTAGATGTCTAAATAAAGTACGAAAACATTGGACAGGACAATAACCATCTCATTATATAT
>Ga0209489_108814_pt1 | contig 13290 bp, 10 predicted proteins | sample SiratrowhiteBW_FD_187527 | JGI IMG/M metagenome (GOLD analysis project Ga0209489, IMG submission 187527) | Root nodule microbial communities of legume samples collected from California, USA - Siratro white BW (SPAdes) (version 2) | ecosystem: Host-associated > Plants > Roots > Nodule | place... | reverse complement strand
GCTTTTAATTCAAAGTTGTCTTAACAATGAATACTTCAACCGTCTTACCTCTCAGAATTTTCCTCACAACCTAAATTTCTTTAATCAAAATAAATCACCTATACTATAGCCTTTCTCCACAATACACAAACACACACACTTCTACATAGCTTGCCTATTTCATTTACCATGTTGCATGCATGTGTTGTTGGATTTCGTTTATCTTTAGTAAATCTAGGAAAACCTCCACATAGTAAACCTGGGAAAACTTCCATATAGTAAACCTATTTAAGCTTTAAGCTTCACTTAGATCCATATTCCTACCATTCTTTCACCAATTTTCTTCGAGTTGGTCCACGTCTAACCTTTTCCTTTCCCCATGTGACAAAGAACAAGTTTTATTTAAATGAGTATTCCTCACAAGTCAATAAGCAGTAAGTAAAGAGCAAAAACAAAACACAATATAAAAAGTTTGTGAAGTGTGATGCAAACATTCTGATTCTATTCTAGTCCTGGTAATTAGGCAAAGTAATTTTGTGTCCACAGTAACTTTAAGGAATTCCTCATTCCCTTGTTTTAAGCAAAGATTTATTCTGATTAGCAAGGTGGGGCTAGTAAAATGACATGTCATTCTCTTGGCTGTTGTGTAAAAAGAAGCAAAGAAATTATACCCACCTCTTTTCTCAGCTTTCTTTCAAAACACAAAATAGATACCTCCCTTCAAACTTTTCTTCACCATAGATGCACTAATTTCATTCTCACGCATTGTAGATTTGTATCATAAATACTTGTAGTAACACACTTGTTGACACATAGGCTGCTTATACATAATTTGTCCTTCAGTAATTTCCATCAGATGGAATCTGCTATTTCCCTACGCTACTGTCCCTTTCCCTACAGCTCCAAAGGATTTCAAGGTGCAGGGTCTACCAGATTTCATCTCAGGTTTAACCATGCCAAACCTCTTTGTGCCCCTCAATTTTCCTCCACCAGACACCCAGTTACACGTTCAGTTGGCCATGCAAATTGCATACTTGGAAGATTCTCTCAGCCCTCCCAGAACGAGGGAAGAGGCAGCAAATTTTTGAGAGGGGTGACTGGAGCTTCTCTTGTGCTGGCATGTGTTCTTGGCTTGTTTAACTTTAAGATGAATCCAAAACTCACCACTGCTCATGCTTGTGACAAATTTTCTATGTTGGGTGAAGTTGATCCATCCGAGGTTGAGGGCCGAGGAAGGAGTGCTCTTAAGTCATTGTTGAAAACAATGGATGATGCAGAAACTCATCAGAATATGACAATCCCTTCAGGGTTTAGTAAACTTGGACCTAGCCAAGACGAAGTTAACACCCTTAAGGTTTTATTCTTCTGCTATAATATAGTACTAGTTCTAGATTTTGTTGTGAATGAAGTGAAACACTGAAGGTTGATGCTGCATTTAAAAGAATGAAGAAAATGGTCAAAACTAATTTGATAATTATTAGCTAATCCCTTTTGATTCAACATGTCATGATTTCAGTTTATTGCTATTGGTCAAAGCAAATCTGAGAAAGGAGGTCAAGCACTGAAAACACTGGAACAACAATACTTGAAGTGCAAGAATAATTTCCCAGAGGCAGAAAAGAACCTTGCAGTGGCTTTGGTAGAAGTTTTCATGCTTCAGGTATGAACTAAAGAAAAACTAATTTATTTTAATTATTATTATTATTATAAAGATTTGTTAATTTCTGTATATTTAAATGATATATTATAATAAAAAACCAGCTTTTATACTCCCTCAGTTATTTATTTATTTATTTATAAATATTTCTTAGTGTTAGTTTTATATTTACTTATTTTTTTAAACATTTTACATAAAGAAAAATGAAAGTAGAAAGTATCTTAAGAAAAGTAAAATATTTTTAATATAAATAAAGATAGTAGTTATAAGTTCTAGTCTCTATGTATTCTTTTAAGTGTAAAGAAAAGAGACAAACTCATAAGATAGAGTCTAATAAGACAAATTTTCTCATAAACATTTTTAAGAGAGAAAAAATAAAAAATAAAAATAAAATACTTTTTTATTAATTAAAATTAATTTATGTATGGTTGAAGATTTTACATCGATTAAATTAAAGATAAAATATTTCAATAGCTTATGAGAGGGTGCAAACCTCACCTTACAAAATCGATCTTGTAAGGTTGAGTTAGGCTTAAAGTCGACTTCTTAATATGATATTAGAGCTTATTCTAATAAAATTATTAAGCCTATCGAGCCATTATTAAACTATCCTTATATATAAATTTCACTTTCGATTAATCCATTTTATATGATTAAGTCAAGCTTAAAGTCTACTTTTATTTGTTATGCTTAAATTTATAAAAATTCATATATAACTTGTCTTATCTGTAATTTTTAATTTGTGTATAAGTTAATTTTAAATAAAGATAAAAATATTTTTATTTTTTATTATATATATATATATATATATATAATTTTTTTACTGTACAATGTACTTTAATATTAAAAAGAGGTGTGAAAAGATAAAATAGTTTCTTGATTGTGTAGGAAAAGTTGAAGGAAGCTCATGAAAAGCTGGAAGAGCTAATCGACATACTGATTAAATCTGAATCTCAATCTGAATCTCGTTCTCATTCTCAAATATTTCACCGTAACAAGGCTAATAAGATAACCCCTCCAGAGGTTAGTGAATTTCATCCCTAATATATATATATATATATATATATATATATATATATATTAATTACATTAGCTAAAGAATTAATAAATACATTTGATTAGAAATGCATGAAGTTGCAGTAATTTTTGTAAGAATATTAAGTAGTAGGGTATTAATTTTTAATTAGTACTCTACCTATGAATTGATAAAAGAAAAATATTACTTTTCAATTAGTACTCTACCTATGAATTGATAAAAGAAAAATATTACTTTTCAATTAGTACTCTACCTATGAATTGATGAAAAAAAAATATTAGTTTTTAATTACTGGGGTATTTTTAGTGTTAGCATATGTTCACATGTGGAGATTCAAACTTTAAGATGAATGTTCTTCATACAAAAATGCATATCAAATTATACATAAATAACTAAAATCAGAGTACTTAAAATATCAAAATTTTGTAATTTAGTTTTAACTAATCTAGATTTATTTTGCTCTGTATAAAGATAAAATAAAAGAAAATAAAGACATAATAGGAAAAATAGTAATTAAGATTTTATTTATCTATTTCAGAAGTGTAAGGAACTACTGAAAATTTACAACGACTCTAATAATGGAGACACTAAACTGGGGATAGCTCGAGGGATACTTTACAAGGTTAGTCATGAATCTCATCACATAACACTTTCAAATCTCAGTTTCAATTTTCAATTTTGAATAAAAAAAAAGGTTTAGGAGATGAATTAATTCCTTCAAAATTAGTACAAGTTTTGTTTAACACAAATTTGATGAAGATTTGAAAGAAAATGAATATTAAAGTGTGAAGTGGATGGTTTGCAGGCCATTGTAGGCACAATGTTGGAAGACAACAAAGCAGGAAAATGGAGTAAAGGTAGTAAGGAAGCACTGGAATGGAGAAAAGCATTAATCAAAATATTTTAATCAATCCTACATTTCTTTATTTCCTTTGTTTCAGTCCAACAGCAGTTTCTCAAAATTTGTTCACTGGAACCTTTTTTTTATACAAACAAAATTTCATGCAATTTATCTCCAATTTAATATTTTAATATATTTAATTTTCTGTAATAGTTAATAATTAGTTTAGTAACATATCAAGTTTCACACAATCCCTATGATTTGTGAGACATTTAGATAACATGAATGAGATGAGTTTAACTATATAATTATAGAGTATACACTTTTTGTGGGCTTATTGAGCCTGGTAGAATGATCTGGGCTTAGAAGTTAGACTGTTTTACATGTTTTCTTTTTAAGATTATTTACATTTTTCTTTCATTTGTTAATTGATTTTTGTTTTTATTCTTTCAGAAAAAAAAAAAAACTTTGATAGATCATAATCTCATCAATTTGACACTTACATTTTTAGTCATCATAATTAACTTCAACCATTAAACATTTGGAAATTCTTCACCCCCAACTTAATCCGTTACATTTTTCTAATTGAATTAGACTTTTTCTGGAAACCTACTAATATAATATAATGTAATAAGCATGTAGCAAAACAATAATTTTAGATATTGATATTTTTTTCTAGTAGCTTTAGCATGATCGGAAAAATAAATTATTAAAAGAGAGATATTTGTTTGACACTACTGTTCATCTTTATATCTTATTTAACATTACTTTATGTAATAAAGTATTATATAAATAATAAAATAATAATATATAAAAGTGTTAAATGAAGATAGAAAATGAATAGTGATGTCAAAGTATTATCTTTCTTATTAAAATGTCATTTATTTCAATATGCAAATACATTAACAACACAGTAGCTAAGTTAAGCCATAAAACTTTTTTTGGACATAAGATGTAAAACCTAATAAAATGTAATCCAAATTTTAGGCTGAAATTAAATGCAAATTTTTCTGTCACGAATGAAGCCGCCATAATCATGCAAGAATTGGACTAGTCTTATCTCGTAGAACTAGCCAATATATATATATATTTTTTTTCTAATCATGTTATTAATGAAACTATGAAAGTAGTTATCATAGGATGGTCTTGATGAAATTAATTATATTTTTTATAATTATTAAGAACGGAAATTAATTTGATTTGAGATATTTGTGGGAGAATACTAAATAACGCAAAAGAAAAAAGAAATCATGTATGATCGAATAGGTTATAGATTGTTAAACAGTTTTTTATTACATGAAATTCTAAGATGTATAGATTGTTGATATTTTTACATTACACGAAATTCTAATGTGCATAAAAAAAATGTTAGTTTTAGAAAGGAGATTTAAGGAGAGCTAAAAATATTAGGTTAAAGTTTGCATAATCATCCAATTACATTCTTGTAGGAAATTATTTAATGGTTTTGTAAAAGTCTTTATAAAGATCTTCTAAAATGTCTCTACAAATAATTAAGTATGGTAGTAAGTGACAATAAATATTTTAGTTTTATACTACTAGTTTACTTTTAACCTGAACTAAGTCTAATTTTCCAATGAAATTACGAAAGATTTTACTGACCAATTAAATATTTTAACATGAATAAAGTCTTTTTAAGTTATGCTAGAAGAATGGCCTGAGCTCAACGGATAAATTAAACTTTTAAAACTTTTAATCATCTTTTAAAAGTAGAAACTAAATTTAAGATTTTCTTTGAATCAGTTAAATCAAGAAGAAAATTTTAATCAAGGTTTTAAAACATATTACCAATATCATCTTCTAAATATGATTAGATCCAATTACCTAATTACACTATTAAATCCAATCAACTAAATTTAAGTTTTTATATCTACTTTATAAGACAAATAATACAACTACTAGATCTTGAATCCTATAATATCTTTACACACTTGTGAAACCTTCTATTAATCAATCTTGATCACCGTGATCAAGATAACTACGATATAATAAATAAAAAAAAGAGTAAAGATTGGAAACAAATTCACTTGGATTCAATTTGCAGTGAAAAGAACTCTCAATAAGAGTAGTGTAAGGCGACCTTCACGAAAGAGATTAGTAGACCAATACTTGAATCTTAATTTTGAAAAAAAGTTTTTAAAAGTAGTTCCAAGAAGTATATTCAACTCGAGAAATTAGATTTTTCACTTTGAAACATATGTACATTAATCTGATTGAGTTTCTTTTTTGTTTTTTTTTATAAAAGATATGTAAACATAGAAAATTTAAAGTGATATAATCAATCGGTTGAAACAAAAGGTATTCAAGTTTTAAAGATCATTTTCAATAAAAGGGTTTATGTTTTAATTGGTTGAATAACTTAAAATAGCTTTTTAGTATTTTTCAATCGATTGATTCACTTTTCTTTATTGGAAAGAGAGAAATTCATTTATTATGAAAGTTTTAGGATTTTAACATATTAAAAGTTTGTTTCAATTGATTGAAATGCTTTAGCTTGTATTTTCACAAAATTATAAACATTTTAACTTATTAAAATAAAGTTTTAATTGGTGGAAATCACTTGACATTCATTTAAATCAATTCAATTGGTCTGAAAACTAATTTTAACACATAAATTATCAAGATCAATATTATCTACTTGCTCAAATCACAACAATATCAATGAATTATAAAATCTTCATCAATAAACTTTGTTCAAAAGAGGTTGTAGGCATCAAATAAACTCTTCAAGTTCAATAAAATCCCATGCTTGATAATGGTAACCACTTGGATCAATGACATGAATTTTGTGTAAATTTTGATTCCTAAATCACAAACATAAAACACCTTTCTCCCCTTTGGCACAATCAAACAAGTAAAGAAATATAACATTCAAACTATGAAAGATTATGTTCATGGTAAGAAAAGAAATTACGCCATGGAAACATAAAAAAAATCACCTAAATAGAAACATCACAACTTGGAAAAAGGAAGCACATCAAGACATTATCTTAATCATCTTGCTCATCATTGCTATATCCATAAACAAGCTATATTTTTAAGCAAATTGGTCAGAGAGTTCATTAAGACAATTGTTCAAATGTGTGAATCTCTCAACACAATAGTTGTAATGAGTTTTTTGTTCTATTGAAAAACCATCTAATCTTTGTATAACCATTTGTATATTGAAATACTCCTATCCACAAGAGGAACATAAGATATGATATCAATATGTGGTTTAATAGTCTCTGGAGGATTGTATAACCATTGGACTTCCAAACTTTATGTCCTTCACCTGATGTAGATCTTGAGAATGTTCATTCATTCTCAAGCTTTACAAATACCTATTTTTTGTAAAATAACATTGTACAATTGATTGGTTTTGCTAACAGTAATAGAGAATTCACCTTTAACACTAATCTTAAAGTGCTCAATAATTATTGAAATCAACAAAATATATATAGGGAAAATGATAATCAATCATATAGACTTGGTCATGTGATATTGGTCACATAAATCTAGTTCACATTAATCCCTTATAGCAATACGAAATCTCCACCATTTAAAAAAAAAAAATTTACTATTTGAAGTTTGAGAATCTAAGGAATTATGAATATCACAACCCTCTCATTTAAATGGAACCATGTGGATTCTTGAGATGGTTGCGAAATGATTGTATTTTGTTGAAATTTTATGCCACCTCTTGTGGACCTTTTGTAAACATCAATTATGAAATCTTTGTTGTGTTCTTTTTGAAATAAGGTTGTATCAACCTTTTATTTTACAAGCTCTCAGTTTGTCATACTAAGATCTAAAAGCTTGTTTAAAATCATATAAAGCCTTCTATAATTTAAAAGCATGGTTTGCTTTTGAAATATTTTTAAAACCAGGAGGTTGTTTTTCATAACTTCCTTCTTAATGAAACTTTCTAAAAATTGCTTCTAACATCCATTTGTAAAAGCTTTATATTTTGTAAGTAGCAAAAACTAATAAAATTCTTATAACTTTAAAGACACGTAATAGGAGCGAAGGTTTCAGTAAAATTTATACCATCTTACTAATTGTTACCTCATGCTACCAATCTAGCCTTATTCCTTATCACATTGTCATCTTCGTCAAACTTGTTCCTAAAGACCCATCTTGTTCCAGTAACACTTTGGTCAGATGGAGGAGACACCAACATCTAGACATCATTTATGGTAAATTGGTTGATCTCTTCTTCCATGATTAGAATCCATTTTGTGTCTGTCAAAGCTTCCTCTATCTTATATAGTTATACATACCAAAGCAGTAGCTCTATATTTGAAAAACAATTTGGTTCTGACATCAACATTTCTCTCTCCTAAGATTTGATCTTCAAGATTAGACAAAACATATATCTAATCCATCTATGGTGGCTCTGATGATGCTTCATATGATGATATGCAAAATCTATATCAAGATTTAATCAGTTTGAGTCTCAAACTTTACATTTATGATTTTCTCTATGATCAAGGTGCAAGAGTTGTACACTTTATAGGCCTTGGATTTTTTGAGATAACAAATCTTACTGAACTATATAGTCTTCATCTGGTGGTTACTTAATAATCTACACTTACACAATACTTTCATCCTTCATCCTTGCTTTACTTAGGTGACTTAAACATACGTATCACCAAGTATTATCAAACAATAAGAGATATAGAAAATGTAATACCTATCATAATAAACTTTCTAAAATATAGAAATTACCCACATTGTTTTCGTATATTATCAGGAAATTCCTTTTCCCATACACTAACATCACACCACCTTTGACATTCCAAGTGAACCCTCAAGCATCTAATAAACCCATTAAAATAAGATTATTCTTTAGTTCTGAAATATTATTTTTGTTTCTTACATTTAATTAAATAAATCAATCTTATATCAAAATGTTATATATATGGTTTAATTTGGATTAAAATAAATTAAATTAAAATAAAATAAAATAAAATAAAAACATGTGAAATTTTGAAAGTAAGACTAAAGTTGCCATATTTTAAAGTTACAAGACAAAATATCTCTAATTTTAAATGAGAATTGTGCACAAGAAAATGAAAAATAGGAATAAACTAAAATAGAAAAGGACATATTTGTAGACAAACAAATTATTAAGGTTAAAGTAATATATATATATATATATATATATATATATATATATATATATATATATATATATATATATATATAAAATTTAAAATTAATAGATATGATTGAAATTAATATAAAAAATCTCAAATAAAAAATAGCCAATAATATACCGCTTAACTATATTTTTTGATAATTTAAAAACCTATATACTAACCTAGATTTTTAGACTTTTATTACAACATATCACAAATTAACAATGCAGAAAAATGAAATTAAAGATTATTCATTATCTCAACCTTTACCCATTCTTTTCTTTATTCAATGCCATAAGATCGCATACACATTACCTATACACTCTAGGTTCTTTTACTCTACAACAATCACTATTTTTCTTTCTAATCATCACAATAAATTACAGTGGAAATATGTGAAATAATTTATCATCTTAAGCCTATAATTTAGCAAGTCTAAGTCTAGCTTCGCCTAACTTCTTTTATTAAAAGAGTTAGATCTTAGACTTTTAAGTTTTTTTCAAATAAGAACTTGAGACTGAGCAATGAAAAAACTAGAGATGAAAAACATTTTTTTTCTCTAACATTAATAAGTAGACGTGTCACATCAAAATTTAAGTGATTTCAACTATATCTTTTAAAAAGATCCATCAAATTCTAGTCTACCCAAATTGTTTTTATACACAAAAATAAGGTACGCTAAATAAGTTTCTATAAATTTCAAACATGATCTATATCAATTCTGAAAATTGTTTCTAACCATGAACTATCAAGATTAAACATTATCTACTCCCTAACAATAACAATGTATCATAAAATCTTCATCAAGAAACTTTGTTCAAAAAAGTTGGAAGCATCAAATAAACTCTTCAAGTTCAATAAAATTCCCATTTTAATGATAACCACTTGGATCAACGGAATGAATTTTGTGTGAATTTTGATTCTTAAATCACAAACATAAAACACCTTTCTCTCCTTTGACACAATCAAATAAGTAAAGTAAAGAAAGATAACATTGAAACCAGGAAAAATGATGTATTAAAAGAAATTACGATAGTGAAACATCAAAATTTACCTAAAGAAACATCACAACCTAGAAAAAAGAAACACATTGCCTTAATCATCTTGCTCATCATTGTCATAATTATAAATTGGTAATTTTTACGGGAGTGAATATACCTTTAAATAATAGTCTATATATCAAGTCAAACCCTTAAGTAGTTTTGACTAAATTTATAAAAGAGACCAAGCTCTTATTTAAACTTTAAAAAAAGTTTTCATTAAAATAAAGCCAAGTTTAATGAAATTTTAATTATCTTTTGTTGTTAATAAGAACTTGAGACTGAACAGTAAAAAAACTAGAGATGAAAAACCTTTTTTTTTCTCAAAAATTTATAAGTAGACATGTGACAATTTAAGTGATTTTAATTATATTTTTTTAAAGAGATACATCAAATTCTAGTCAAGGTTTTATAAATTTCAATAGTTTCTGGGTTTCTCCAAAAGTTGACAGTGGGCACCCTAGAAACTCAATAATGCAGGTTCATTTATGATCATCACATTAACATCCTCTTCATGTCAACGTGTACACAGTACTGTAATGGGACCACATTGGATTTCTCTGCAGTTTTAATATTTCTTCTGTTTTTGACACTGAAAAAGGAAAAGATGTAACATAACAGGTGCATATGGGAGTGTTTGCCATTAATGTGTTAAAGGTTGAAAATAGGAAACTTTAGCTGTCAGATGCAACAACACTCCAAAATAAGAAAGGAATCCAATTTCCCATACCCTATAAATCCAAAGCTTTCTGCAGTAGTCTTTCCATTTATGACATGATCATCAATATCATATTTATCACTCTCAAAGAACTACTCTTCTTGTCTCTTACTATACCCAACTCAACTTGGTTTCTTTGTTGTATATGTCTATTTATAGTTAGATGTTTGATCTTACATTGTGGTCAACAATTGTAAGTATAACCATAACCAACGTGTGAATTTCATTTGCACAAATTATTACTTACTACTATCCATTTCTGCAAATATACCACAATGGTTCTCACTGCAATTGCAAAACAGCTGTTTAGAACCATAACTAGATGTGTAATTGTATTTATCTTTTTATTTTTCTTCATTACCTTGTGATTTGAAGTTTCTGTAACCATATACAAGTTATATTCTTTTTCATTCCATTTGTGTCCATCATCCGTTTCTCCACCATTATGTGTATATGCATGCCCAACATGACAAATACCTCTCTCTCTCTCTCTCTCTCTATATATATATATATATATATATATGTACGTACCTGCTATGTCGTGTATGTGTGATGTATAATATTAAACACTATTGGCTAAAATGTCTCGTTTCTTTGTCTCTACGCCAACTGCATCTTTCTTTCATTCTGCCGTCCCCTAAAGACACAACATCTTCGTACTTGCTTTTATTGTCCAATAATGATTCCACTTTTTTTTTTTTTTTATCTAAAGATGACAAACCATTTTTCTCCTCTCAATCTTATCTTTTGAGATTCATGGTATAGACCAATGATCATCAACGTGCGAAGAGTATCACCCATTGTGTTCTATTATCTGAATGCATTAATAAGGTTTAGTGTCATATGTCTTTGTCATTTAAGTCTTCAATTGTTCTTTTCTCTTTGAACTTACCCGCACTGGCTTTCAAAATCTTTCTTTCGAGATTGATTCCCTTTAATTTCGGTGCTGAATGATGATTACTTTATATATATATATATATATATATATATATATATATATATATATATATATATGAATTTATTAACATATATTAATATAGTTTATATAATGTGAAAAAATAAAAAAAATAAACTTTTATAAAAAAGTCTAACAAAAAAAATACTACTTCTATATTTTATCCTTATAAAAAAAATATAACTTGTAATTCTGGATGAACTGACAATTTCAAGAATTCTATTGTCATCCTGTGAAAAGTTATCTCTTGTAATATCTCACATTTTTGTTTCCTTTTTTTTATATTTTGAGAAGTTTCTTGAAAGAATACGAAGATTACTACGAACATATATTATAGACTTTTTTTACCATTTTGGTGTAGTTTTCAATTTTAATTCTCATGATGGATAAAAAAAATTATTTACCAAAATGGGCAAATTTTGCCAGTTAGATAGGCATAATTTCAAACTGGTCAAAATAAAAATGACATGTTGGCGATTTCAATTAATGACATTAATTAAAATTGTTTCTATCTCTTCTATCATTTTTTAATGATTTGATACTATGATGCTTAAGTTTAACAATTAACAAAATAAATAATAATAATAATAATTAACAAAACTATAATATAATTTAATATATTTAATATAATTAGTGATATATTTTTAATATAATTTAATATAAAATATTATATTAATAATGATTATAAAAAAAATTTAAAACATATATTATATTATAATATTATTTTAATATTATAATATAACATTATTTAATTATAAAATAATAATTAAAAAAGTTTAACCTTTTTGTTTGCAATGCTTCTTCTTTCTTTCCACTTTTACAACTAATAGCTTTTTCTTTCTCTTTTGTTCTTCCACACCTTCTTCTCCTTTCTTCTTGGCTGCCTCTTCTCTTTTTTCTTGGTTTCGTGGTCTTCAAAAGGAAGTTTCTTCTCTTTTGGATTTGTTAGGTATTCTTAATCAAATTCATAAGTTATGAATGGTAAGGTTTATCTGTTTTGATTTCGTATATAATAAGATTCGTTTTTGGAATATTTTCACCGCTGTGTCTTCTTCACGTGTCTGGTAACAAGGATCGTATCTGGCCCAAAAATCTGCGTCCAATATGGTGTCGTATATGGCTCCATTGCATGTCGATATCGACAATACATCAGGTGTAGAGTGACTGCTCACCGATGAGTCAAGACTTCATAGAGTAACACGATAAAAAAGAATACAATAAGAAAAGAAATGACATTTGTGTATATCTACTCCTCAACTACTACAACAAAAAAATATATGATTTTGGTGCTTGCAAACTTTAAAATGTGTTAAGCTACACATAAAATAATATTCCTCTTTATTATTTTATGATGTAGGGCCAATTAAAACTTACTAATAAAAGAATCATATGCTGTAATAAAATATTTCATTAATAACTAAGTAATGTAACACGTAATAAATCATCATTAAAATTTGCTCGTCATATATATAAAATAACTAACGTCCTACCAAAGAGTCAAAGGCTAAAAATAAAAAACTTCTAGTACATTAGCTTTTCCTCTACCAACTTTTGATTCTCACATGCGTTTCTTGTTGGATACTTCCTTTAGTTAGTATTGCCAATTTTTCTTTTAGAGCTTTTTTTTTTTTTTTTTTTTTTTTTTTTTTTTTTTTTTTGGAAAGAAGGTGGGGCTTTTAATTCAAAGTTGTCTTAACAATGAATACTTCAACCGTCTTACCTCTCAGAATTTTCCTCACAACCTAAATTTCTTTAATCTCATACCTCTGCGAGGTGGATATTCCAGTACATGATCCCTTAATCAAAATAAATCACCTATACTATAGCCTTTCTCCACAATACACAAACACACACACTTCTACATAGCTTGCCTATTTCATTTACCATGTTGCATGCATGTGTTGTTGGATTTCGTTTATCTTT
>Ga0209489_108813_pt1 | contig 13292 bp, 5 predicted proteins | sample SiratrowhiteBW_FD_187527 | JGI IMG/M metagenome (GOLD analysis project Ga0209489, IMG submission 187527) | Root nodule microbial communities of legume samples collected from California, USA - Siratro white BW (SPAdes) (version 2) | ecosystem: Host-associated > Plants > Roots > Nodule | place: USA... | reverse complement strand
AGTCGTTGAGTTTTAAAAGAACTACTTAGAAATAACAGATATTTTGATATCTAAAATTTGTGGATAAAAGGTTTTTTATAATTTCAGTACATAAAAATTAAAATTTTATTATATAAGATATATTATTTGGAAATTTTTTTAGTGTGAACAATTTTATTATTTAAGAAATGATTAATAATTTATTTATTTAATAAAATAAGTAATTAAATGATTTTTTTATTTGAAAATGATTAAATAACTTCTCCTTTTAAAAATAATATCTGCATAGCTTTTTTAATATTGTATTATTTTTCAATTAATTATTCATAAAAAACAATAAAATTATATATTTTAGAAATTATATTATTTTAACGAAATAAAGATATGAATATACTGTGTTTTCACCAGTAAATAAAAATAAAAATATTTTTAAAATGTTTTTTTGTATTAAAAATAAAAGTACTAAATCTAAAACCAAATTTAAATTTGCTTAGAGAAAACATATTTAAAAGTATTAATAAGAGAAAACCTGCTGTGTGGATGATTGTTCAAAGAGGAGAAACAGGGATAATTCTGAAGGAAGCGCATCACATAATAGTGAACTGAGGACAATGTCTGCTGAATCGCCGAGTTCTGTTCGTAAAGGTACCATGTTCCTTCCTCAATCAATCAAACTTTTTCCCCTTTTTTTTTTTCTAAATTTGTTTTTTCTCTCTCTTGCAGTGGTTGTTCATCTCAGAGCCACCGGTGATGCTCCTATTCTCAAGCAATCTAAGTTCAAGGTATTTCCTTTCCTCTTTTTTGAAAAAGAAAAGTTTTTTTTTTCTATGCCAATTATGCTTTATTTGTTTCAAATTCTAGTTTGTGGGTGTGAGATGGTGCATGAATCTGAATTGATGGAAGGTATAATCTTGTGACCGGATTTAGTAAGGGTTTCAATGACGTAGGAATGCGAATTTTCATAATTGGTTATGTTAACCCAAATTAATTTTCACATCTTAAATTGTAGATAAGATCTTCTATTTGGACGGAGATGAAGATATGCTGGATAAGTAAATAATGTAGAACTAACTGAAAAGTTCAGTGTGGTTTATGTGAACTGATAACCAGGATAAACTTATTTATTTTTCTTCTGAGCATAAGAGTAGTGACTGAAAGACGTTATGATTTGGCTTGATTTCGAGATCCCAATTTGTGGTAGTGGTTCTTTTGGGCTTGAGAGGCTGTCAATTGCATTTTTTAAGGACTGCAGATAATGATGATCCAGATCAGTGAAGTCACACTATGCATAATACTACGTATTGATTGCCTAAAATTAGATGGGTCGGGGTGTGTTCTTGGATCTTGGCTGGCACTTGCTTGAATTGGTTTGCAATGGTAACCCAATATTTCGTGTCTTAGTTCACAGTGGTTGGTTAGGATGTAACTCGTGCAAGGAAGCAGCATGAAGGGCATGAGAATCAGTGTGTGAGGAACATTTCAGATGCAATTTACTTTGAAGTGTACAAAATAATGTTCTTGTTTCGCATCTCGGCTTCTATTACTTGCCTATTGTATTTCTGTTCTTATTCCCTTTACCATCTACATTAGGAATGACATGAAACATTACTCGTGAACTCTCTCAGATACAGGCTAGCCATTGCAGGATTTTTCCCTCTCAGAATTTCACTCTATATCCAGTTCAGTAATATGATGAACTAGTTGTAATTGAGTTAAACTATGTCAATTTGTTATTACTAAAAACTATAACCAAACTATATCTCACTGGGTGGGGACTGGCTAAGTGGATGATAGATTCTATTGGGATCCATAAAAAAAAAATCTGCAAAATAGATACAGCTTTAGATCTTTATAGTTTATCCTACCTTTCTTAGTTCTTCTTCTATCCATTTAAATTGAACTCCCTTTTATTTAATATGTGCAGTACTATCCCTGTTATTTTCTCTCTAATAGAAATTACACTCCAAATTTTGTGTTGATGGTGGGGAAAGAAGAATACAAATTATCTTTCTGTGTGGCTTGTCTGTGATTTTTGCTGATATGAATACATATAAATATATATAGATACACACACACATCTTCTCATAAAAAATGTAGGTTTAAGGAGCATCACATTAAACGAAGAAAGTTGTTAATTCAAGTTTTAATGCCATTATTTTAATTATGCTTGTAATAAATTGTACATATATTTTTATATGGCAGATAGCAGGAACTGATAAATTCGCTAAAGTGATAGATTTTCTTCGCCGGCAGCTCCACAGGGAGACATTGGTAAAATGTCATTGTGTATTCTGTTCCCATCTATTTCTCTAAAGGTTTTGCATACTCAATTTTGATTTCCTAATTTTGCAGTTTGTGTATGTCAATAGTGCTTTTTCACCAAACCCTGATGAATTGGTCATTGATCTGTTTAATGTAAGACATCACCTGATCCCATTTTTTCCACTGATTTTTATATGTTCACTGAATGTAGATCATGCAGATTTATGATTCTTGTGCTACTGTTACTTATATTTCTCACAATTATAGTATTTGTCTCATGTATGTTGTGAAAAATCAGCTGAGGAAAGTTTTTAGGTTTATGCCTGACATTCAGTTTATGTGAAAGTAAATATTTCTGTATCTACCTTCTTGTTTGTAAAATGAAAAAGAAATAAAAAAAGGCATTTTCAGCTCTCAAATTGTTTTTTTTCAAGCTCGTAAAAGGGAATGAAAGTAAAGATCATTGTGGAATTCTTTTTGTGAAATCCAATATCCGTTTTCTTTTCCTATTTTCAAATACTTTCTTATTCTACTTGATGAAGACAGAGGTCAGGTGGTGACATTAAAACAACTGCCGTTATTCATGTCAAGTTTGAAGTGAAGAAGACGGTAGAAGAATTTTTTTCAGTTGTCTGTATTGACATGTTTTCTTGTCATGAATAGATATGCAAGTGTGTGCTGAAAAACATTTATTTCTTTGTGAGTGAATATTGTGCTTTTCCTAGGCCATGCCTACTTTTTCTCCATAAGAATATTGTTTCTTAGCTGTAATGTTATATTTTACTGGTGTTTGGAAAAAATATATAGTAATATGACAGTAAGAATTCTAATTATTATGTAGATTATTTAGGTATTTCTTTAGATAATTTAACTGTACTGTTTATGTATCACATTATGTCATTGAGTTATTTATTTCCTTTCTCTTGTGACCCTCTTATTTTTTCAGAATTTTGGTTTTGATGGCAAACTGGTGGTCAACTACGCTTGCTCCATGGCGTGGGGCTAACCCTGAATCTGGTTACTAAAGCTCCAAATTGTGAATACATATTGCTTCCTTTCAGAAACTCGGGACTTGCATATAATCACAGTACAAGATTTCTTTATTAACTAGGATATTATCACAAAGTGCAGAAAACCTACACAGGAATCTAATCTGGATATTTCTTATTCATTGTCTAATTGTTATCATGTTCATGTATTTTTGTATATTTATGCTTGGCTACTATAATCTTGTTTTTGATATACTTTATCATAAATATTTATATATCATAAATATTTATATAGAAAATTAAAAAAAAATTGATAAACTTCATCAGTATATTCATTAGGTTGGTGTTTTAGGTTTTTGGATTTATTCGATCCAGTTCACCACAGGACAAAGATTTAGTAACATGCTTTATGATAAGCCCACCTTTCATATGGGAATTTCTTTTTGCACCTCCGTAATTTTTTTTATGTACTCATTAATATGAAAATTCTTACTTTGTAGTCGATGAAAAAAATACTTCTGAATTATGTAATTTAGAAATTTTAATTTTTAAATTAGAATAAAAATGACTTTTGAATAGTATAATTTAGAAGTTACTTTTTGTAAAAAAAACTTTTTAAATTACATAATTTTAAAGTTTTTAGATTGTAGAATTTAAAAGTTATTTTTTCATAAATTTTTTTTAGATGGTGCAATTATAATATTGATTTTTGGATTATATAATTTAAATCTTTTTCTAATGTAAAAGTAACTTTTAAATTAAAAAAAAAAAATCTTTTAAGTCCATCCATAACATATGACGAAGATGGGATGGTAACTGGGGTGGCAAGGGAGCAGTTTAGTCTTTTAATTACCCACCCATTAAAACTATGGGCTGCACAAAGAGATGGTCCCTTTCATGTCTGTTTATGTGAACCTAGAACCCCTTTTATAATAATTACAAACAGTCCAATTAGAGTAAGAAAGTTACATAGATGAGTGTTTTTTAATTAAATTCCTTTCAGTTTTTGTATTTATTCCTGAACTATAAACTAGAACCACGTTCTTTTAAATGAGTTATTGGATGATTTTTAGAAGAAAAAATTATTCTTTTTTTGTATAAATTAAAAATAAAAATAAGAAAAAACTACATAAAAGAATTTTTAAAATTTACTTTAAGTCTTAACTAATTTTAATTTATTAAATATTTTATTTTATTTTATTTTATTTATATTTTTCTCCTTCTTTAATAGACATTCTTATTTTTTTATTTTTTCTCGTTTAGAATTTTTTTGTTTAAAAAAAAAAAGATAGAAAGCACCAAGAGAAGAGAAACAGGTAGCATAAATATGAAAATATTTATAGAAAGTTTATATACAATTATATTATAAATATTTTATTAATATTTATGTTTTCATTATAGTAAAATAGATAATAAAATTAATTAATTAATCTTTTCATTCATTTATACTTTTATTACTTATAAATAACTTTAGATTTCATTAATTTTTTCCTCCTTTTTTATCCTTCTCTACTTTTTTTATTTTTCACCCTGTATTTCAAAAAGCAAAATTTGAGATACGCTGCATATTGAAAACAACTCTCAACTGCTTTTCTCTTAATTTTATTCTTAGGTTAGATTTCAATTATGGTTGAAAAATTGTCAAAAACACAAACTATTGATTATAAATCTAAAATATAATTTATAAAATATTTATATATTATAAATTTGAACTGTAACACAATTCATATATGAAAACAAGTGTGAATGTATAGTTATTTATATTTTTGAGTTAAAACAAGAAGAGGTAGCTGTTGAACTGAACCAAAGCACATGCAAGTATAGTAATTGGCTTGAACAGAAGCTGCTTCATGCTTGGTGGATCTTAAGAAGTCTGTCTGAGTGTGAAGATGATACCATACCGGTGCTTATTCCCCATTGTCTGCATGTTCTTCAGCGGCAGACCTAACCATCATAACAACAACGTTACAAAATCCTTAGTTTTGGTTAATTTCTTTGTTTGACCCATCTTGTTTGAACCATTTCCAAATCCAAATTACCATTAAGCCCCTTACCCTATCACTAGTCAAGTCTAGCAGCATGTGAAATTACAAAAATGTAAATAGAGGACAAGTTTAATTTGTTTTGATAGTTTGGCAGTGAACCTGGACCAATTGCCATCACTGCCCCAATCCCAACCATAGCCTCCATGCAAATGCAAGTAGATGCAGGTTTCCCCTCACGGGTCAAATCAGTCCAAATGAATTGAATCTTATATTCATTAACTTGTTCACATTGTATCAAAATAATTCTTAACCAAAACAATCAGTCATTAGACTCTTTATAATGTGCATTAGTATACTTATAAACATGAGTTACACTAGTGAACATATATGTTCTTTCATGATTATTAACATAACATTAGAAATAATTAAGGTTTTAAACATATGATGTCATTAAAGATTCAGTTCACCGCTTACACTCTGGTGGAGGAATCCAGTGTTGTGCAGAGTGCAACCTCTCACTGCATTATCAAATCTTGACCGTTGATCAGGCTACCAGCTATTACAAGATAACTGCAACTCAGTCCAATCCTCTCTCTCTCTGATACTAGCCGTGGAGATTTTGGCATCTCTTCACTTTATTTTTGATATTTTATGAATATTATATATTATTTTGTCACACTGCGACATGCCGTGGCCACCTCTGCAGAAATCTGAGAAAGAAATGAAAGAGGTGGCACAGAACCCAACACTTTCATTAGAAAACAGACACAGGGCTGAGAATATAAGACGAGAGAGAAGTATGTCTAGAGTTCTCAAGTCTCAATACCTTCTTCACTCCCACCTCAACAATATTATTAAATAAACCAAAATCAAAAGTACTAAAATATATATATATATACATATAGAGAGATATATAGATATATATAAACCCAACATACCCTCTTTAGAAGAGACCCACAAGATATGAATCCCACATGATTATGACTATGATGCAGCTTCAAAGGGGAGAAAAGAAATGAAAAATTTTTCAAACTCATCCCAACTTCCCTACCATTACAAGCTTTGAAATTTGAGCTCAAAGTCCAACATTCCAAACTTGCATAGATAGAGAGATACATACATGGTAGAAGCAGTTCGAATTTTTTGGGAGGGGAGAAAGATCTGTGGGGTGTAAGTTAGTGTAACTCCTGCAATAAGGAAGTCTGTGCTCTTTGTGGGGATTGTTTTCTTGAGAAAAGAGGAAGCCTTTGTGTGTGAAAAAAAGTGTGTTAATATGAGTAACTGGTTGGGGTTCTCTCTGACTCCACACTTGAGGATTGATGAAGAATTTGGGAGAGAAAACCAAGAGCGTGGAGGAGGAGGAGGAGGAGGCGGAGGAGAAGGAGGAGGAGGGTATCATCCTCGTCCTTCTTCTCACCCTCACTTGTCTGTTATGCCTTTGCGCTCTGATGGCTCTCTCTGTGTTGCTGACTCCTTCAGCCACTCTGCTGCCTCTCAAGGTATTGCATGTCACACTACATCCTTCTAGATTATCTTGTTTTGAACAGATATAATTTTTTATTATCTTTGAAGAATATTTTTGAGCTATAAATAAATAAACATTCATAAAACAAACTTTTGTGATTCTCTACCACAAAGAGTGGTTTTTTGTTATTGAATGGGAAGAGGGTGCTCTGTGTGTTGATTCCAACCTTTGCATGTCGTTTAAAACAGTTTCTTTTGTGCCTTTTCTCTTGATTACTGCATAAAGTTGTTATATTTTGCTATGAATCAGTGATTGATTTTTCTTGTTTATGAATTAACAATGAAAAATTTGTGTTGGTGCTTGTAGAATGGAGATATGATAGTGCAATAGGTGGAGGGAATTCCAATGAAAAAGGTCCAAAGCTTGAGGACTTTTTGGGTTGCTACTCAAACTCCCCTAATAAAGTCTTTTGTCAAGATTCTCAACATGACCAAAACCAAAGCCAAAGTGATGTTTCCAAAATCAATGTTAATGTGGCACCAAGCTTTTGCACCAATGCCGAGATTGAAACTGGGGATTGCCTCACAAACCCTTCTTCCTTGCTTCAATCTTTCCATGCATATAATGATAACCCACATGCCCTTATCCCTACCAATGGCATGTACAAGTCCTGGTTGGCACAAACTCAGTTTTCTGATGTGAAGCCTTCAACTGAGGCAAATGGGTGTAATTTCCAATCCCTGTCCCTCACTATGAGCCCCGCTGTGCAGAATGGGGTGGGTGCAATTTCCTCTGTTCAAGCTATTGAGGACAGTAGGAAACGGGCCATGACCAAATCTCATGCTAGAGAACCAGTTCCTCGCAAATCTATTGACACTTTTGGGCAGAGAACCTCTCAATACCGTGGTGTTACAAGGTATGAGTGATGGTTTTTTGTTTGTTCATTGATTATTACACTGCATGATATTTTGTCTATTTTGATGAGTTTTTCACTTTTTTCTTTTTGGAATTCATGGATTCTATTAGGCATAGATGGACTGGGAGATATGAGGCCCATTTGTGGGATAACAGTTGCAGAAAGGAAGGGCAAACAAGGAAAGGAAGGCAAGGTGAGAAAATCTGTTTTTTGGTTGTGGTTTTGGCTTTTGGTTATTTTATATTAATTTGGTTTATTGTCATTGACCAAGGAAGATCATTTTCAAGAACCAAAACAAGTGCTTTAGCCTTTTCCATTTTGTTCCTTTTTTGATTTACTTTCCACTCTTGTTTGAAAGAGAATATACTAACGGTCTGTTTCATGCACTGGTTGGATTCTTCTCCCTTTTTCATGGCTTCTTCAAATCTTCACTCAGTTTACCTTGGTGAGTGACACTCCTTCACAGGCCATTGTCTATGTTTTCTCCTTTACCATGTTTGTAAATCTTACCTATTACTATAACACGGTAACTGGTTAGATATGCTACTAGATATGAAGCATTGAAAAGTGTGCTTGGCTTTTGAGGATAATTTATCGCTTTTGGCAAATAATTATATCCCTGTATGTATTATTATTAGGTGGTTATGATAAGGAAGAAAAAGCAGCAAGGGCTTATGACTTAGCTGCACTAAAGTATTGGGGTCCAACAACTCACATAAATTTCCCTGTAAGGTTTCTGAAACTTGTACACTTTTCTCCTTTGCAAAAGTCTTTCCTTAGCTAGTCTTGCAACAGTACAAAATAGAAACAAGGGAATTAAAAATTATTGAGAAAAGTCAAATATTTCCTATGTATTAAATATATGTGGCTTGAACCATTACATAGCAACTGTGATCACTCTACATGTCTACTGCTTCATAAATGCTCAGTTAAGCACTTATGAGAAGGAACTTGAAGAGATGAAGCACATGACCAGGCAAGAATTTGTCGCCAATTTAAGAAGGTACCATTAAATTTTTTCCATGTGATCTTAGTAAATTCTCTCACCCCCCTTACATCCAACTGGAAGGATTTGTCCTTTTTGTTTCCCTCGAGCAGGAAGAGCAGTGGATTTTCAAGAGGGGCATCTGTGTATAGAGGTGTGACAAGGTATGGACTAAAGTAATGCGCTTTATCATTAATATGAATAAAGTTTTCCATGAATTATTTTCTGCATTTTTCAGCTTTTGAATTAAGGTGTGCAATTATTGGCTAACATTTATCTTTTTCTCCTTGTATCATTTTCAGGCACCATCAACATGGAAGGTGGCAGGCCCGAATTGGAAGGGTTGCAGGAAACAAGGACTTGTATCTTGGTACATTTAGTAAGTTTGTAGACCCTTTCTTTCAAGCTTCCATTTTCCCTTTTCAATAATCATTGTTTCTTCCTTTATTCATGCATGATAATGTCACATAATTTAATATAACATCACACATTGTCAGTTTTCATGTGACCATCTTAATCTTTTGCAATCCACAACAATTGTGTAGGTACTCAAGAAGAAGCTGCAGAAGCATATGATATTGCAGCAATCAAGTTCAGAGGAACAAGTGCTGTGACCAACTTTGACATAAGCAGGTATGATGTGAAGAGAATCTGCTCGAGTTCAACTCTCATTGCAGGAGATCTTGCAAAACGGTCTCCAAAGAAAGAATCACCAGCTTCTGTTGCTGCTGCTGATGACATCAACAACACAAGCAGTTCTTCTGCACCAACTCAGCCACCTCCTTTGGCAATAACTGAAGGTGAACATTCTGATGAGTTGTCCAACATGATGTGGAATGGCAACAACAGTGATGAGCAAGCACACAATGAGAGTGCTAACATCAACAATGTGACTGAATCATCATCATCACAGCAGGTTTCTCCAAAGGGTGGCTTGAACCCTGAAAGCCCCCCCAAGTGTTCTGTGGGGCTAGCCAATGAGTTTGGAGTGAGTGGAGCAGATTATGGACATGGGTACTTCACCCTGGATGGACCAAAATATGATGATGGGAGCAATGAAAACGACCACATGAGCAGAAACATGGGACTTGTTAACCAAGTTCCCATGTTTGCTTTGTGGAATGAATGAAGATGAGAGACATTAGCTTAGGAAAAAAAACTAAGATGATTATTGTAGCTTGGTATGGTAATTTGTTGTGTTGAAAAGAAGGGCATGTCAGTAGTAGTAGTAGTGATTCCTTATGTGTTTTTTGTTGTTGGTTGGTAGGTAGGGTACGATACTAACTTGCAAACATTATCCACTTTGGTTAACGAGAAAAAAAAAATAGAACAGAATGATGCATGAAAATCAATCATGAGAATCGTACCAAAATCTTGAAATTACTATCTTCCTTTGCTGGCTGGTAACTAAATATGTTCATGTAAGATTATTATATGATTTGTTGGTGAAGAGTTAGCAGCACGGGTACTTTTTCTTTGACTACTACAAGGATATTTTCATGCCTGAATCTTCATAGAAAATTGGTTCACTTTTTGTCTTGAAAATAAAATATGACAATAAAGTAATGGAGGGTGATGGCTAAAGCAAACCCAACATGGATGTCTTTTGCCTTCACGACAAACACCAAAGACAAAAACCAACCATTTCCTTTTCCATTAGCTTCCTCACGTTACTTTCAAGCCTAAACACCCCAAAACAACTCAAATTGTTTTGTCACTAACTAAAAATGAAAATTGGATATTACAGTTTCTATTTCCCAGTGATTGTTTATAAAAATTATTTAAAAGTATAAATGTGTTCATGGATTGTGAATGAAACCACTTGTATCACTTAAATTAAAAATTGTCCGACTATTATATTATTATTGTAAGAAAGTAACATGGAAAATGGAAAAATAGTTTTGATTTCACTCACTTTCGATCTCAAATATCACCAATAAATAAGTTCATAAGAAGAGAAAAGTAATATATTATAATTTACTTAACTTAAATGCTTGACGTATAACATAAGAGATTTTTGTACTTTTGTTTACAAGGGAAGTGAAAACTACTTCAATCTTACTTCACCCCGTTAATGAATAGGTGACATACTACTTCATGCTGTTGTACTCTGGACAGAGGTAGGATATCTAATGACTGACAAAATAATCCATTTTATTTATCCACATCTAATTCAGAATATGAAAATATGCATCTATTTAATTTTATAAAAGATTAATAATTCGTTAATTCTTAAAATTCAGTTAATCATTTTTATACGAAAGATCAAAATTAATCCAATTAATTTGTTTTTAATTGACAGACTTTATTGATTTTTCAATTTTTTAAAATTGTTTTACCCATTTTTTAACTTTTTTTAAAATCTAATTTTAGAAATTAAAAATAAAAATATTATTTTTGTGGATGAATATCATTCGTCCATTAAAAAATTGTCAATCTATGAATTGGATTGATTTCTTTATTAAATAAATAGGATAAGATTGAATTCTCAATTGATTGAAGTGAATTTATGACTTTTTTACATGATCCATTATAATCTAAAATAAAATGTATTCCTATCCAACTATTCTATCACTTCTAATTACGGTGATCAATTTATTACTGTATTTTAGGGAACTTGAGTAATAACTAACAATATACTTTTCATTTAACTATATTGCATATGTTTAACCAATTTTTTAAAGGATTTTAAAGAGAAAATTAAGAAAAAAAATGACACTGAGTCATCTATATAAGTTAAGATTAACTTATAAATAATTAATTTTAAAAAATATTTTCATATAACTTACCTAAAATTTTATATTTAACTTATTTAAAAATTATATGAAGTTAAACTTTTTTTTTCTTTATACTTTGTGTTTAATATAATTTCTTATGCAAACAACTCCATTAATAATTTAGTATTTATTGGTACATATTATCATCGTAAAAAAATTAGTGACATCGGGATACCTTAAACACATATATAAAGTGACATCTTCCCTCCAGCATAATTTATTCGTGAACATAAAATTATAAACTGCAGATAGAAATTAAAGACAAAGGAAAATAAATTGTAAAAAGTCTTTCATTTTTTTTCCGAAAAGATAAACTATAAAAAATAATATAAAAGTAAATGTAATAAATGTAAAGACTAAAAAAATAATTTTAAAGTAAAAATGATGTGATTAAAATGATATCTAAATATTTTATTATTAAAATAAAAATTTCGTATAAATAAAAAAAATAGTTATTTAAATTCATTTGTAAAATAAATGTTATCTAGTTAAAAATACTTTTTTGTTTTTTCTTTTTAAGACTCTGATCTCATTTTTCATTAATTGAGAGTTGAGAGTCAGATACCATTCTTAGATTCTGAATGAAGTAAAGTTGTCTGAACGAGTCCAATTCAATTTTATTATTTTTTGATAGGATTTTTATTATGTGTTTAAATACTTGATTAAGATTTTGTAGGATTTTTAGGAGTTGAGACTCTTTGTAAGTACTCAATCGTCTAATGAGACAAGAAATGTTATACACTAATCTCAATAATATTTGAGTTATAAGATCTGATTGGAAAAGTGAACGTGTCTTTCGAAAATAAAGTCAAATATCTGTATATCTTTATATATATATATATATTTTGACACAAGTGGTATTAAATATAAAAGTTTGATATATTTATTACTTTTTTGAATATAAATTTAAATACATATGGATATCTTTAAAATTTATAACTTATTTTATAAATAGATGGAGATTTTTATGTTATGTTTTGTTTTTACATAGTGTATAATTCTCATAAAGAAGACTAAGTAATGTAACACAATAGATATGTTGGGATTAGATCTTACTAATTTTTTTTCTCTAACTTCAAATATTAATATAAGCTATTCAAAACTTTTTTTTTTAGAAAATGACACTCGAAACATTTTAGCCAAGGATTTGCTGAGCCTAATAATTATTTACCTCACAACCAACTCATGGAATTATTTTCAAATTTGTATTTAATCAAAATAGTTTGAAAAACTTAATTACTTAAATTAAGTTTGAAAACATTCTTAATATAACGGATTTCCTCTCTCTAATTTGTCATGAAATAAAATATTTTTAACGACAATATTAGTTTTTTTTTTTTTCTAAATGTTCCGATTGGATCTATCATGAACTCATCAAGTGAATACATATAGAGAGAGATAGAGATAGAGATCTCAAGAATGTGGAATTTTTTTTATTAATAAAATAACTTTGATGATCTAAATGTTAAATATTATGTTTTATATTTATGTAAGGGTAGTTTAGTCCTTTTATTATTTCTCTTTGTTGTATATATTTACATTGTATTGATCTTGCTCATTAATGGAACCCTAATCCTCTTCTCATTTTTCCTCTCTTCTTCTCTTCTTGAATGCTAATCTTCACATGGTATCAAGAGCAAGGATGATTGCCACAGCTTTCGCGGATCCAACTTTTCGACGACCCCTTTTCGCATCTGTTTCGGTGACCCATTTTCACATACCCAGGTGATCTCGTTCACTCTTTTGAAACTTTGCTGTTAGGGTTTGAATTTGTAGAATTTGGAATTTGTTGTTTGGGAATTTGGAGTTGCTCTCTGTTTGGGATTATTTGGGATTATTTGCAATGGCTGGAGAAAGGGATGATTCTCTTCAATCCATTAGTGTGCAGTTGAATGGGCAGAATTATTCATATTGGAGTTATGTGCTGAAAATTT
>Ga0209489_108812_pt1 | contig 13293 bp, 13 predicted proteins | sample SiratrowhiteBW_FD_187527 | JGI IMG/M metagenome (GOLD analysis project Ga0209489, IMG submission 187527) | Root nodule microbial communities of legume samples collected from California, USA - Siratro white BW (SPAdes) (version 2) | ecosystem: Host-associated > Plants > Roots > Nodule | place... | reverse complement strand
ATTTATTGTAATGTTGCTTATAAAGAAATTTTTAAAACAAAAATGTTTATAATGTTTTTAATTTGTTTTCCTGTTTTTGTTATTTTCTTCAGTTTATACATTTTAAATATATAATACAAATATTCAACTTTAACAGATTGATTCTTTTTGGAGTCAATGAATCCAAAATATAACTATTCTTTTTAAAAAATTATCAGACCTAACTTGTGTTCTTCGCCAACTCTGAATAAACTGCACCATAAGTTGATTTTTTATTACTTTCTTATTATATCATATAATCTCACACACAAAGAGGAATATCTTGATTCCTTTCTATTTTCCTAAGCTACAAATATGTAAAGATAATGTAAATTGAGGAAAACCAAGAATTCTTTTCAACCTTAATAAGACAAATCTTGGATCTTTCCATAAAAGACAACATAAATAAATATTTGTAACATCAGCCTAGTCACTTACTCTTTGGCTCAACTCTCAAAGTGTGTATCTGCAGACCTTATTGCTTATCCTCTATATCATCGTTCATACAATGATGACAACAAAGTTACTAAGCCAAGTAAATCACAGTTCTTCAATAAATACAAAACAACTTCCTTTCATTCCAGTTTCTATAAAAGGACCATAATCAACCCATACAAAATAAGCACACATTTGGAATTCTCCTCTTTCACCTTCTCCTATTGGCCCTGAGGATATGGTCAGAAAGTCACACAAAAACTCCATGTGCATAGTCTTCAAATTGGTGTGGTGTTTTAGACAAGGAACCAATAAATTGTGTGTACGAAAGTTGGAATCCAAGTATTTGGATCAGGGTCCAATAGATCTACCAAAGGGACATTTGGCAGTGTTTGTAGGCCAATCTGAAGATGAAAAGCAACGTTTTTTGGTGCCAGTTACTCACTTCAATCACCCCCTTCTTGGAAAACTATTGGAGGATGCAGAGAAAGTTTATGGGTTTGACCATCCAGGTGTAATAACCATACCCTGTACAGTAACCGAGTTCCAGAAAGTTCAGAAGATTATTGCCACCACTCCAAGCTACCACAGGCCCTTTACAGTTTGTTGTTGAAAACTTCATAGTCTCAATTTCATTCATCCCAATTGAGATTTAGTTCAAGAGTTTGTAACTCAAAGGCCTCTACTCTTTTTTATGAATAATAAAGGTGACAAATAATGTAATTAACGAAAGGAGATAAATAGAAGAAAAAAAAGGTGAATGTATATAATTTTTCTTAAACCAGTACTCTACCAAAGTCCACTACAAGACTAACGAAAAATTAATTATAATCCCTTAAACATAAAACACTCAGTGAGCTTTTTTTAATTTAACCTAAGGTTAAGCGTGATAAGCTTCACAGCAGGATAAGCTTGATAGCAGGACTGAGAACCTGAAGTATCTATTGACTACATATAGTCTCTGAAGCTTATAAAAATTTTCGGCCTCACATTGAAAAAATAGCAATAAGTAAATATGTACATTTCAAGGAATGGAAGATGAAAGTTGGTGTGGAGTAACTCTAAGAAGAATCAAAATTTTGAATTAGAGTGCGAGAGATACAATAGATGATCCACCTACTTGGATCACAAGGTCTTAAAACTGAGTGGGTAAACTTTTTTGGATGAAAAAAATTGCACACTTTTGTACATTATATTATTTAATAAAAAATTTAGTTTTTAATACATAAAAAAAACTAACAAACTCCTAGTTAATAACTACTCTCAAAGTGGTTTAAAATTGACAGAAAAAAATAAAAACAACTTTATCACTATGAGCCTAGAACAATTACTAGTAAAGAAATAGAAACTAAATGTTGAAAAAGCCTTGTGTACTGAAAAAACAATAAATAAAGTGTCTAAAATGTCACTTTCTAACCTGGCATTTTGATGACAAACATCAATCATTTGCTTCAAATCTTCAAACTTTTCCTTAGATAATAACTTGGTGAAAATCTCAGCAAGCTGATCTTCAGATGTATAGTGATCAAGCAACACTTCTTTCGATTGTTGAACTTCTATAATAAAATGAAACTTGATCTTGATGTTCTTAATATGACCGTGGAACACTAGATTTTTTGATATTGAAATCGCTGAACTATTATCACACATAATCCACATAATCTTTGTAGTTTCTGTTTGTTTATATTATAAATTTTTCAACATCTCCCTTAGTCACATAACTTAATTCACAGCAGAGGCAACTGCAATATACTAAACCTCTGTAATTGATTGAGTAGTTTCTTGTTTTCTTGAACACTAATTAAAAAAACATGTTCCCAAAGAGAATATATATATCCAGAAGTGCTTTTTGAATCATCTAGACAACCACCCCAATCACTGTTAGTGTAACCAATGAACTTCAAAGTCTCTTGCAAATTTTTGAAATAAAATCCCAAGTGTGTTGGTTCTCTTTATGTATCTCAACAGTCTTTTAACAACTGTGAAAAGAGTTTATCTAGGAGAATGCATGAACTTATATAATAAACTTACAACAAATAAAATGTCAGACCTGCTTGCAGTGAGGTATAAAAGGCTGCCAACTAAGTTTCTGTGCATTTCATCCACCATTTTAGAGAACTCATTCTTGCCAAGCTTCAAACCTGTGAAAATTGAAGTGCTTGCAGATTTGCAATTTTGCATTTTGAACCTATTTAAAATGTCAGAAATATAATTTTGTTGGATTACAAAGATTCCATCACCTAATTGCAGCACTTCCATACCAAAAAATTATTTCATAACTCTAACTCCAAGATCAGTCATCTCAAATATTTTTTCCATCTCACCTTTAAACTTTTGGGTTAGTTCAATATTAGTTCCTGTCACAAGCATGTCATCAACATAAATGGAAACAATTAAAGTCTCACTATCAGCGATTTTCATATATAAAGTTATTTCACTTTGACTTTTACTGAAACCAAGTTGGATGAGATGATTGTCCATTCTTTCATACGAGGCCCTTAGAGCTTGTTTTAAACCATACAAGGCCTTCTTCAAGAGAAAGGCTTTATCTTCTTTACCAAGAATTGAAAAACTATCAAGTTGTTCTATATAAATCTCTTCAACAAGTAAACCATTCAAAAATGTTGATTTTACATCAAGCTGATGAATTTTCCAAGAATTATTAGCAGTAAATGCAAGAAGAAGCTTGATTGTATCGTACCTTATTGCAAGAGCAAAAGTTTCCTAGTAGTCCACACCATATTGTTATGTATAACCTGTGAAGCTTGGACACGACAGTTAATAATAGTCGTTCCCCACGCCTTCCCAGCGTCCGACACGCCACCGACATGGACACGGGACGGAAATGTATATGACATCGTGTTGGATGCAGCTTCTTGGGCTAGACATGACCCTTGTTATCGGACACGACATCAAGGATACGGCGGTGGAGTGGAGAAGCGGGAAAGACATGCACTTGTAAAGAATACACCTACTAGTGAAGAATGCATATATGGAGGGACAACCAGAAAGAAATAAGAAGAAAGAGGAAGGGAAGGGACAACCGGAAAGAAAGAAAAAGAAAGAAGGGGCAGCTGTAAAAGAAAGAAGAAAAACAGCGAGGGGCAGCTGAAAAAGAAAGAAGAAGAATGGCGAGGCAGCTGAAAAAGAAAGAAGAAGAAGAAGGGCAGGGCAACGTCTTTTGCATCCTAATTTTTTAATTTTTTTAATTATTTCTTTATAATTAAATAATATTATATTAAAATAATACTATAATATAATATACGTTTTAAATTTTTTATAAATATTATTAATATAATAATTTATATTAAATTATATTAATAATTATATTAAAAAATATATTAGTAATTATATTTAAAATATATTAAATTATAATTTTCAATTTAGCCGTATCTACATATCTGTAACCTTTCACCACCAGTCCAGCTTTGTATTTACAGATTAAATTGTTTGGATTGAGCTTTGTCTTGAAGATCCATTTCACCTTGTGATTCATAAGTCAATCAACAAACTGTCATGTTCCATTCTTGCTTATCATGTCTAATTCAGCTTGTATGACTTTCTTCCATTTTTGAAAATCTCAAGCTTCGACGTAGGTTGCTGGTTCTGAAATAACCAAGCTACATCTTTAATATATGTCTTCCAAGGATCTGGTGTCCCTTACTGGTTTGTCATCCACATGTTAGTCTTCTGTAAGTTGAGGTTATTCTTTCGAAAAAAAATCAAAATAAACATTTTCTTGTTTTTTCAATCTCAAGTTGTTATTTCATCAACCTTCACTTCTCTGCTTAAGATTATATTTTCTGTTTTTAAACACAGAAATCCTTAGCCTTTAGACGAGAACTATAACCCATAAAAATATCTTTTTAAGCATAGTTGTCTAGCTTACTCCTCTTTGATTATGGCATTTGGAAAAAACATATACATCCAAAGATTTGGAGATGATATACTAATGGTTTGATGCAATTCCAAGCTTCATAGGGTATTTTGTCTTGCAAGGCTTTTGTGAGGAGTTTATTTAGCAAATATACAGAGGTATTAACAGCCTCTGCCCAAAACTGATTTGGTATCCCCTTCTCAATGAAAAGGCATCGAGCCATCTCCATAACAGTCTTGTTCTTTCTCTCAGACATGTCATTTTGTTGTGGTGTGTAGGATAGAGTCAACTCTTACAAAACTTAACAAATTGGCCAGAAATGTATTTTCCACCATTGCCAAACCTTAAAGTTTTAATTTTGAAGTTACATTGATTTTCAACTAAAATTTTAATTTTTTTTTTAAAAAACTTCACTATTAAGTCTAATGAAATATACCCAACACATCTTGGTACAATCATCAATAAAAAAGAGAAAATATTTGTTACAATTCAAGAATTATGCTTTCATAAGACCACATACATCGGTGTGTGAATAGTCGAGGTTTTTTGTCAGCTCTCCATGCTTGATTCTTTGCAAATGGTAGTTTTGTTTGCTTTCCTTGTTGACGGGTTTTATAAATTTTAGATTCATGAGAAATTTTAGGTAAATCTTTCACCAAATCCTTCTCATTCATCTCTACAATGCTTCTCTAATTGAAATAGCCAAGTCTTTGCAACAAATTTTTAATTATCTCTGAAACATTTGAATAAGTCTGCTCAGTTGTCTTCTCCCAATTAGGTGCGAAAACTTTATTGTTCATTTCGACAGAATAATTCTACACTATAAAAATAAAAAATGGGTGCACAATCTTTGAATAGTAGTGAATAACCCTTCTCAAATATCTGTCCAACACTAAACAGATTTTGACTAATATCAAGAATATATAAAACATGAGAAATAACTTTGGTATCTGAGGTTGTTGATACAACGGCTGAACTTTGTCTTTAACATCCAGGAACTCACCATTTTCAACCCTTTACCTTGGTTTTGTATGAAACATCTGGGCTTTTGAACATACCAACATCTTTGCAGAAGTGGTGTGTGTAACCATCATCAACTAGTCAAGTACCAGAGGAGTCATTTATTGAGAACAATAGACTGCAAAAAGTTGCTCCTCCTGTGCAAAAAGTTGCTTGAAGGCTTTGTTTTTGGATTTGCAAACTTTGGATATATTTCTCAGTTGTTTGCAATCACCACACACAGCGTCAAGCCTTCACTAGTAATACTTCCCATGTGTGTTGTCTTCTTGCAATGCTTGTAAGGTGGAATGGCTTCTTGTCACCATCATTCTTAGCCTTATTCTTCTGGTTATATTGTTGTTTTTCGTTACCAAAATTTTACTTTTTCACATAGAAAGCTTTTTCAATGACTTTTTCATGTCTCGTAGATCTTCTTTGTTCTTATGCTTGGAGAGCACTCATCAGCTCTCCCAAGTGTTTAAATTCTTGGATTCTTCAAGAAAGGAGATTTTGGATTAAAACCTCTCAGAAAGAGTAACAAGAACTTTCTCGACAATCCTTTTATCTGAAAAATCATCACCAAACAGTCTAATGTTATTAACAATTAAAGAGATTCGATTGGCATACTTACCAATTGTTTCATCCTTTTGCACAAGTAGAGATTCAAATTCTCTTTTCAGATTCAGCACTTACATTTGGCATGTTCTATCACTACCTTTATACTCTTTTTTCAATCTGTGTCATGACTCCATTGTTGTTTTATAGGTTATGATCCTGTAGAACACATAATCTACCACACAGTTTTGTATCAGTGACCTGGCTTTAGGTTGTTCTACCTTTTCCTTCATTGTGGGATTTGATCTGGGCTATGGTAGGATTAGTTGATAAGGAGTTATTGGTTTGTCTTCAACCACGGTTTTTTAAAAGTCATAAGCTTCCAAAAAATCTTGCATCATTACTGACCAAATGTGATAATTTAATTTTCACTAGTAAAGAAAGTGTAAGGGATTCAAATGAACCTTGGTAGATGTCATGAGTTTTACGATTTGAAAAGAAAGATTTTGTAAAATCAACTACAGTTCTTAATCTTAATACCACTATTAAAACAGAGTGAGTAAAAGAGAGATTTTTTGGATGAAAAAAAATTACACACTTCTGCACACTATATTGGTTAGCAAAACTTCAGTTTTTAATACATAACAAAGAAACTAACAAACTCCTACTCTTTTTTTTTTATATAAAATTCATGCTAGGCATCACTATGAACTTTGACATCTCAGCTAGGCTGACATCTCAAATATTAACAATCATATGCCATGACATGAAACATATTATTAAAAGAAAAAACCATGGGGGGACTAGGCTAAACCCCTGGCAAGAAAAGATTGACATATACTCCCCAACCAAGCTAAACAAAACGAAACATAGAGAGTTGATACCTATTATGAAAAAAAAGTCTAATTTAATAACAGTAGGTAAATCATCGTACCATTTAAAATATAACTTACTCGAGACCCAGCGAAGCCAGCTTGTCAGCACAATGGTTTCCCTCATGGAATATATGAGAAACTTTGAACTCAATTTCTTTACATATCTTTATACACTTTCTCCATCTCCTCTCAAAGACCAAGGAATGAGATTAAAAGAACTAAATGCTAGACAAAGTAGGGAAGAGTCACACAAGCCAGATACCTCTAAAGCCTTTGTTCCAAGCAAGCTCAATTGCAAAAATGGCTATCATGACCTAGCATATAAAGACTTTTGTACCCTAAGGAAAGAAGAGAAATTTTCTATATATTCACTCCTGCTATCACGAAAAATACCTGCGCATGTCGAAAAATCCGGACACCCTCTAGCAAGTCCCACAAGTTAATAATTGAAGAGATTTAAAACTTACAGGGAAAAATAAAAATAACTTTGTCACTGTAAGCATGAAACAACTACTAGTAAAACAATAAGAACTAAATGTCGATAAAGTCTTGTGTTCGAAAAAATAATAAATAAATGACTGAAATATCACTTTTATGTGTGAACCACCATCTTTATAGAAGCAATTGTGGAGGGAAAATTGCAGGTGCAATGCAGGTTTAGCTACCCATGACACGAGAACTAGTTTCAAGACCACATAACAGAAATGTCATTGATTTAACAGGTGTTAAAAACAAAATTCAATCTTCAATCTTGATGGCTCTATAAGCCAGCACAAATGAAAGTTTGTTGTAAAGGGTTATTCTCAAATATTTAGAGTTGATTTCAAGTACATTTGCTCTATTAGCAAGACAGTACATAAAGAGGCTGCTACATGCCATTATAGCACAAAAACGAGGCTACTACGTGCCATTATAGCACAAAATGGTAACAAGTATTCCATATACACGTCAAATTAGCCTTTCTAAAGGGTTTTGTGGCTTAAAGCAAGCCCATGAGTGCGATATAAGAAAATAAATGATCATTTGTTTCACTTCTGTTGGTATCTTAATCATTACCGTATATTTCGATGATCTTTTGGTTACTGGAAACAACTTAGCGCTACTTGGTCTTATGACTTATTTTTTTAGCATTGAAATCATTCATTTTTTTTAATTATGGAAATCACTAAGAAAAAAACGGATGAGATCTTTATTTGTTGGAAAAATATGCAAAAAGAAATTCTCTAAAGATTTCAACTTGATGAGTGCAAAACAACGAACCCTCCTATGAATCAAAAGAAGTTAGTCTAGAAAGATAGTGTTGCTAAAGTTGATTTTAGAAGCTTGATCGAGTGTTTAATATACATGTTTTTGGTAAACTTGTTCTCTTCATACACTGTATGTAAGTAAATTGTAGTTGAAGGCAACAAGAAAATTGTAAGATACATCAAAATTGCTATCAATTATGAATGCAAGGTACTTCTGACGTACAAGAATTCAAATTAGTTAGCTTTTCTGACAGTGACTGACCAAGTAGCTTACATGGCATGAAAAGTATGTCAGAGTGCTGTTTCAGTATTGGTTCAATTGTTTTTTCTTAGTGTTCAGCAAGCAGAATTCGAAGCTGCAACTGTAACTGGAAATCAAATTTAGAATATTTAACTGATTTGGGACTGAGGCAAGAGCAAAGCATAAAGATGTTTGTCGATAATCAATCAGCAATTTCAATCTCACTGTGATTCATGTAAAGACCAAGTAGCACGCATACTTACAAAATCATTCTGTTTGAACTTCTAAGGTAGAAGTCTCTTAAGACAAGGAGGAGCATTGACAGAGTGCCAAGATTAAATAAGTTAGATTAGTTTTAGATTATTATCCCACTATCTGTAGAAACTCCTAAATTAAAGAGGATTATCTATGATCTTTTAATCTATTATTCATTGAGATATTTAATAAAGAAAGCTGCTTGCACCTTCGTTGATCAAATTAAAAAGAGTAACAAATCTCGGTAATATATATAGTTCACCCTTCCTTACGAAGTTAAACATATGTTGTTTTAATTATGAAAGGATAGCAACAGATCAGACTAAGAACTAAGATAAGAAAGATGTCCTGGATTTGAAGGAATGGAGTTCACCAAGAAATTAGAGCACGAAACATACTAAAATTGTACTCATTTTATGTAAAGGGTATTATTATACTTATATACACGACCTGTATAACTAGTATGCTATTGGCTATTCTGCTTATACAGAGAACAAATTTGATCCAGGCAGCAGAAACCAGTAGTCAGAATGCAATTCAGAGTACAATTTTTAAGGCTCTGTGTATACAGCCCAAAATCAAGCACTGTATCCTGTGTATGATGGATGTAATTGGCCAGCATGATAGCCTCCACAGGCTGCCGCACATGCGTTCTCCATGGAGGTCTTAGAAACGCCGCTGTTGCATATGTTGGCGAATGCTCGCATGTGTTTCATTCCATACTGAGTCAGAGAGCCACAGTGAGTTTCAAACACCCGGACCTGCAACAGTTGTGTATCAGTAATCAGCTTATCAGTAATCAGCTAATAATAATAATAATATTTAAACTGATGTTTCCCTTTTGTGGAATATGTACATCAATCCAATTTTTAGCCAGAATTGGTCCAATCTCTCTTCACATAGATTTTATTGAGTCATGTGCATTGATCTCACCATGTCCGGTGTGCGGAAGAAATGATAGAGGGAAATTTATTTAAGGAAAAAAATACACAAATGTGCAAAGATTTAGTTATTTTTGTTTACCATTGGTTTTAAGCATGTCCAGTCATCAACAAGGGGAAGACCAGGAGTCCTCACGGATTGTAGGACAGAAGAAGCTTTTCCTGGTCCATACAACAAAACTCCAATCAATTCCACGCTACCATCTAAGTGATTTCTATGCTTCACTGTCTCCGCAATCTGTTTGAGGATGTCTGTCTTCTTTTCTGGCTGATGGTCTGATCTCTGATACTGTTGAAACAAAACCAATTTTGTGAATAGATGTTATTACCATAGTAAATAGTATTTGAGCAATACATTTGATTGCTTGAAAGTGAGGACGTAGAGAAATCTATAAAGGGTGAAGTAGATGCGATGACTTGATTTGAGGAGTAAAAAGGCATACCATTTGCCACATGAAGAAAAGTTCTGCATCTCTCTGGTTAACAACTTCCATTTTAGCTTCTAGTCTGCCATTGTGTGGAGGGAAGTTCACAGTGGCAGGATCAAAACCTTGGTACAAATAAAGCTTTTCAGCTGTGATGTTGACATCACCATATTGCATCACGTGTGAACCCATTCCAAAACCTTTAACATTTGAAGTCCGATATTTTACCTGCACAAGAAAAACTATGCTCTCAGTTTTTTCTTTTCCCCAATGCTAATATTGAGAATACACAACGCATTCAAATTTTCTTACCGATTGGTATTGTTGTTCCACGGATTCCTTTTTCAGATTGTGAGTCTCACTGAAAATTTAAGTGAAAGTCAGTTTCGCCATTCAAACAGAATGGAAGTTAATGTTTACGGTGCCAAAATCATCAATCCATTTCTCACTAAAAACTTCAAATTCAATTTAATTTCAATGTCATCAAGACCTAAAGGAACAAAAGGGGTGTTCACCAAAGAGGTAAGGTACACAACTTTAAGTGAAAAAAGCTTTTTGTATGTTTATGATGGGTTGAACTTGAACACAAGAAAAATGTATTTATACCTGTCTTCCATCCAAGCAACGCTGTACAAATCCCCTAGGCAAGTGTTGTATTCTGGAGGAGGAGAAGGCTCCATTCCAGGACAATAAGTTCCCCAACTATTCTCTTGGGCATTCGATGCAGTTGTGACATAAATATTCAGATCCTTCGGCATTATACCCTCAAAAATGCTCCCACTTTCACATGCTTCCACGTATATTACCTACATCACCACATCGTAACTTCTTCATGACTTTATTAAAGTTATTGTCATCATTTCCAGTCATCATATGCTTAAGAAATGACTTTTTACCATCTTCTTGAAGCCTCCAGATGCATGCTTCTGCTTCAAGACATCAATAAAATCCATAGCATAAAGGTAGGGCATGTTTGGCATCCCTACAATCAAATAAGAAATGACCAAGCTATAATGTCTTTGTCTAGTATAAAGATAGTTGGTTTGATCAGTTTTTCACCCTTACATAATTTTATTTTATACAACTATGTCCAAATATTATATACCTCAGCGACTGAAGTTGAAGGTTCATAATTAGAAACAAAGAAAGAAAAAAGTCTTTAGCATCAGAATTTTTTATTTCAACCATTGGACTAAACAACCGAAAAAAAAAAAAAAGTTAAAAGCTTAACTCACCAAGAACTCCTGGACCTCCATGATCAGAGTAGTATATAAATATTCTATCCTCTGGTTTGCTATTAATCACCTTGCCACTTCCTCCCTTCACTTTACTCTTGTCCCCGAGAAGAACGGCGAAGAAGTTATGGGCCGTCACATCATCACCAGTGTAATCCTAAAATAAAAAAATCACATCCCATCAAAGGGATAAATTAAATGAACAGAGCAGCATACAAGAAGCAATTTTCTAATAGTATAGGTAACAAATCATTTTCTATTTACTGGTAACAATTCGTTTTCTATTTGTCACTGTAATGACTAATTTGTTTAGACAATGGAACTAGTGCCTTATGAATTGACCATTAAAATATTACTATTTGAAAAATATCATCAATAGGAATGGCAAACTTTACACATCTAATGTCTATCAACAACCCAATAATTGCGTTTACCAGTGATCTCCCCTAATTTTTCAAATCATTTGTTCTAAGTTACTCCACCACGATCGATATGCCAAGCACCCCAATTGTTCTAATTAAGTTAATTGTTGTCACCAACAATAGTTTGAAAGGGATTTTTTTTATCTTCTTAAATAAAAAGTTTATTCCTGACTCAAATGGAAATTTTCCTCAACTAATTTATCATCAATTAAAATATAAAACATTATTTCAATGTAATTCTCGGAAACATGACTTTCTTATTGCAGAAAATTTCTTATAAAAAAATTCATCAATTTAAAGCATTTTCTTATAAGAAACTTCTTAGAATTTTTTTTACCAAAATAACATTTTAATTAATAAAAAAAGATACGATCTAATATCAATATATATATATATATATATATATATATATATATATATATATATATATATATATATATATATATATATATATTTCATTAGATACGATCTAATATCAACGTACCTTTCAATCAAAAAGACTTTCAACTTATATGTTCCATCGCACAATCAGACCATGACATAAGTGTTAAATCTTTTTCGCGTAATTTACTTTTTGTTTCCAAGGTTAATATAGTACTACTGCAACGGAAAGACGTTAAAAAATTTGCTTAATTGATACGCGACGCGTTTTTTTGTTTCAAATTTATAAGTATCAATGCAATTCCGCATACACGTTGAACCACTTTATTAAAAAAAAAAAAAAAAAGTTTGAAAGTATATCATGTAAACCTTTTGGCAGCTAAAAAATGCAAAAGCCAGATTGTTTAGAATTAAGGATTGATTTGGCAGGCGAATTAATTAAGCATGAACAGAGGTAATCCCACTTGAAGTAGTAAAATAATTAAATAAAGTATAGATTAGAAAATTAAGCAGAGAGAGAAGAAAACCTTAGGAACCCCAGCATAGACATCAGGACCCTGAGGGTGGTTGATGATGACTCCAGGTCTGGGATTCAACTGGTGATTGGCTATGTCGTCGTACATAAACACCACAATGTTCTCTTCTTTCACTCCACCTTTTATCAGCAACTGGTACGCATGGCACACATCTGCCTGTACTTCATCAAACCATTCATTACCAACACAAACACAACAATAACTCAATCTAATTTACTAATTTTAGAAACCGAATCAACTCACTTGATGCCTGTAGTTTCCAAAGCCGTTTGAACCGGCTACCAGAACCGCCCATCGCGTTCCCCCTTCTTCCAACTCAGCATGCAGTTGCGTCGGTAACTTTATGACCGGCTCCTGCTCCTTCCGGTTGGGCCTGGCGCCTGCACGCTGCACTAGCATGACCAGCACCAGCGTCCAGCACGAAAATGCGAGGGTGCAGCACGTGGCTTTGTTTCTGACGGCCATGTCAGTGAAACGTAAGCTTCAGAGTTGACAGCAGAGGAGTGAGGAGGAGGAGGTATATGAAGAGATTGAGGAGGTAAACGACAATATGGCATGCAAATTGAGAGGGTGACACGTTAGAGCGAGTTGAGGGTGCGTGTCCTTGTGGACTCGCTGTGCCAAAATGGTGTGAATTTTGATGCAGGGGTTTACTTGCTTCTCGCTGCCTCTCTGCTATCCTTTTTCCGGAAAAACGTGCACTTTCTGTAAACTGTGGGTCTCTTTCTTGCAGCTAATATATTTATACCCACTCGGCTAACCTCGGTTTGCGCAATTAACATTATTATACCAATATCTGTTGGATTCGTGAAAGCGAACTCTTACATACAGACGTTTGAATAATTATATAT
>Ga0209489_108810_pt1 | contig 13300 bp, 7 predicted proteins | sample SiratrowhiteBW_FD_187527 | JGI IMG/M metagenome (GOLD analysis project Ga0209489, IMG submission 187527) | Root nodule microbial communities of legume samples collected from California, USA - Siratro white BW (SPAdes) (version 2) | ecosystem: Host-associated > Plants > Roots > Nodule | place: USA... | reverse complement strand
TTTTTTTTTTTTTTTTTTTTTTAAAAAAATTTAAATTTTTTTTTTTTTTTTTTCCTTCTGTTTAATACATTACTTAATATTGATATAATGTTTAAAATTAAAGTATGATAAAATATATATCAGAATTTATCTATATTTATAAGTATTATATTGGGTTGGAGAGTTTTGGACCAATTTTATTTTAAAAGAAATTAGTTATATAACGTTGATTATAAACTTCGAGTCCATCCAGTTTTCTGTTTTGTTATAAATAACAAAAATTAATTATTTAATGTTGATTATAATTTGTACTTAATTATAATATTCTTTAAAAATCCACATACATTTAATATAAAATGGTTATTAATATAAAATGGTTATCGGACAGACTTAACCTCATCGGTTGATCACATGGTACAAAGACTATTTCACTTCTACTTATCCAAGCAGCTTGTATACATTTTTATAGTTTTAGCTTATGTGAGACTTAGCCCAATTTGGTCCATGATTGATTCACCTCATATAGTTCAATTGGCCCGTTTACAAAAATACATTATAGAAATAATATGTAAACATCTGATAGCTCTTTTAGTAGTTTCTAGAACCTCAATGAGCTATAAACATAAGTGTTCTTTTTGTTCTTATTCTCTTTACTTCTCGTTCTTATCCTTAGGACACAACTTTACGTGTATAGTATTCATGATGTCAGCGATTCATAGAAGAATCATTCCTTCAATCGTTGTCCCTATGCTTTCCTTCTCAGGGTCTCATTCCCTTTTAGAGACCCTATTGGCGTCAAAGGTGAGAGAGTCAATGTCTTAAAGCTACGTGTGTTGGCTTGTGGGATGTCATGCAAACACCTCTACCATTAATTGCATTCTCATATTGCTCTTGATGTGTGTCTCGCCATGATGCTGAATGAGCAAGTTGAGTCCTTGTCAGATCAACGAGGTGGTTGGGTTGACCATATTGAGGTTTTTGGTGAAAGAGGAAAGCCATGACAATGGATTGAGGATGGAGGAGGATGAGGGGACAAAGGGGGGAAATTTTTCGATGCAAAGGATAAACACCAAATTAGTTAAAATATATGTTAATATTGATTCAAAATCTGGAAGTATGAAGTATCGTCTATAGGAAGTACGTATTGAGGATCGTCTATGGAAGTATGGCTACGAAAGTGGCTTATTTCACGTTGTTTGTGCTTTGCATGGCAGTTTTCTTTTCAAGTCTGTAAAGTAGTGCTTGGCTCTATATACAGGATTGTATAGGTTCTTTATTAAGTGCAACAAAAGTCAGAAATACTTATATATAGAGAGGAGTGTAAACACTGGGGTGAGACAATAGAGAGAACGAGTATAAAGGTTGGGATTGTTGGAAGCCTTTTTTTTTGAACCATAAGAAGAGAGAGGGGTTATCTCTTTGCGTATGTGTTCGACTTTTATGACAAGTATGAATCAAAAGTAATATAACGTGAGAAGTGTACCGATTGAAAGTAATATAATGATTAATAATGATTTTTAGATATGATGAGTGTCGATTCCACGTAAAATAATTTCACTCAAAATTTTAGATTTTAATACATGGAGAATGATTTTGTTCAAAGATCATAAAAACATACAAGAAAGAGTGTATATTAAGTTAAAAAGTGTTTTTGAAAGATTTAGTTAAAATGTGGGATTGAATTTCATCTATCTCACTTATTTATATTTTGGTTTAATAAGAACATATAATACTTAGAACTACTCAATATTGATGTATATATAAAAATCATTTATTTCTTTATTCTGATTCCTCCTCAAGCATGAAATTCATAAGGAAAAAAAATAAAACATTGAAACCTATTCCTAACATTTCAATATATTGAGTATTTTCATCTAGGTTAAATTCTTAGAAGTACTTTCCACTTAAATCTAAAGATCAAAACTAATCAGATAGAATCCAACATTAAGCAAAAGATGAAAATATCAAGATTGAGTAGAAACTGAATATTATGTATAAACATCACCAAAATGCATGAGTTCAATATATTACATTCAATTTCTATAATGAAGATTTAGCTACTTATGGTAGTCCTTACAAATCAAAAGATTGAAAGATTGCTAGAGAAAGAGGAGCTTGTACTTGGCTTTCATCAGTATTACATTCCCTGGCTTCTAACCCTTCTAACCACTTCAAAAGAAGACATAATCTTCTTCTTAAACTCATTTTCGTGCATAGGGTTAATCGGTTTGAGCTTAAGCCAACCAATTTTCACTCAAGCTAAAGGGATGCTTATCTTAAAAAAAAGTTTCTCGCTCAAGGCCTTCAATAAAAAGATACCTACTCTTTGGACATTCTCGCTTGAGCAAGTCTGTCTCGCCTGAGCGAGTACCTGTTGCTTAAGCAAGTACCTGGACGATTCTTCTTGCTCAAGCGAGCCATTATCGCTTTAGCGAGTCTTCAAATTTCTTCATGCATTTTTCAATCTTTCATTCTCTTCATTCTTTATAACCTGAGATTTATAAACAAAAATTAGGATTAAATGGTTTCATTCATTTCAGAACTCAAAACCTATATTTAAATCCAAAAACTCTCAAACTAAAAGTAATTACTATTTCAAATAATAATTAAAATCAAAATTATTCAAGTTCTTTTATATACAATATACTAAAAATGGACACTTATCATATGTTGTTATTAGGTTGTTGGGGATAACTCAACTATATATATGTGTATGTTATTAGAGATAACTCAAATCTTGTTCTTTCTTGTCGCTATGTTACATGTGATTTTTGTTTTCTTGTTTTTGATTTCTTCAATTGCTCATTTCTTGCTTTCTTAGTTTGTTTGATTTACCTACTTTTCTTGGATCTTATTTCTTGGGAACCAACACAATATATGATCCATCATAGGCTAAAATCAATGACTGAGATTTATTGAACAAAACACATTATTTCATTAAGCTCCCAACCCTTGGCCTTAATTTGGTATTTTTCTCATTTTCCCAACAAACAGAATCGAAATCTTTAGCTCCGATCTGAATGATCGGGGGTATCATGTCATCTCCAACCTCCAACATTCCAAATGCATACAAAACACCTTAGCAGAATCACAGTTGCGATCAGGTCATATGCACAAGCATAGCAAAGAAACCGAGCCACTTCTTGGAAACCAAAACCATCAACCAATACGTTGTTTTATTCTTCTTCCAAAATATATTAGAAAATGAAGTACCCAATAATACTCAAAATAATTACTTATAATTCATTCTTTTTCAAATTGTTTAAAACATATTATTAATATTATTTTAATTAGTCATCTCGACTATCAATTTGAATTAGAAAGCGGTGATTTAGATTAATCCAAAAATTCATATTAATTAAATCGGTTGGGACCTTTAGCTCAATCAGATCAAACTAACTCAATTTTATGATGATTGTGATTTTATGATTTACAGATTACTGAACTCAAACCAAACCAATTATACAGATTTCCTCACTATTCATTATTATGCATGGAGTTTAATAATACAATTATATACAATTGATCTAAACCAATGAACATTTAATGGTTCAGATTTCATTCCAGTTTTGATCCAAACCCATCCATGCATACCTCTACTTTGAATTAATCCGATCAAGGTTCAGCTTGGTTTAGATTTAATATTTACTAAAATACAGCTTATTCAACCCAAAACTATGTTTTATTGTATTAAGTCTTAAATTAGGCCAGATTCAATCTGACCTGTGATACTTACACACCTTGTTCTATTTCCTCGTTTTTGTTTTTTGGAATGACAATTAACAGGGTCGTCCATTAACTGTACTTCTCCCTGAAGATGAGAGACTGATACGTGTAAAGAGTCAACAGACTCCAGATGATGGATTTAGCTGGAGAAAATATGCGACGAAGCACATTCGTGGAGATAAGTATCCAAGGTTAGTTAAAAGCTTTGTTGTCATTTAGCTTTTTCTTACAATTAAACACAGTTTAATTAATATTTATCGTAGGATAAGCTTATATAATCTCTATTTGATTAGACTGTGACAAAGAGGCTCAACCCTCTGGCTTAGCGACATACAAACATCATTTAGCAGTGTTGAAGGCCTCGGGACCCGGTAACTAAAAAATCAGTGGCGATTAGCTAATGATGCGTAATAGGGAAAAGTAAAATATGCCTTGCTGTGGATTTGGTGTTTAAGTGCCCTCAATGTTTTTAAAATGGCTTGCAATTTGTAAATTTATGTAAAGGACCATATTTGAAATTTGTTATTGACATTAAAAGACTCCAATGAAACTTGGAAGGTAGAATGACGAGCAGATGCAATAACACTATATTAATTTCAGTGGCACGCACTTTTTCAAGGATTAATCATCTTAAAAGTTAAATCCATTACGTGCAGAGGATGATTAATACTGAAAAATGCTATCAAATTATAGTAAATAAATAAATAAAAATAAGTATCTCGTCCTTTATTAAGAACATATAAAGAAGATATTTTCTAATTTTACCGAGAAATTGACAACTACTGGTTTGCATTGCAGACAATATTACAGATGCTCACATAGGACTTCATATGTGTGCCCGGCAGAAAAAATTGTTCAAAGGTTAGATGAAGACCCAACAACAATTGAGGTGCGTTACAGAGGACTTCATACGTGCCCCCTAAAGCGGAATTTGATCACTAAAAGTGGGGTTGAGACAGAATTTGAAGAGCGCAAAAGTTAAAGAACAAGAACAGAATCTGCATCTGCTATGCAACAAAAGGCTGTTTTTGTTTGTTAGGAAAGAACAGAAAACAGAGAAGTGTCAGCTGCATATACAGACCTAGAAGAACTAGAAGGAAAGATGAATGAAAACTTTTACTAATTTGTAATTTTATCTGGAGTTAGTATTGAATTGAAATTTGTATGCTTTCAATCTTGTAACTGTTTGTACTAGTCAATGATATTTGCTAAGAATGAGAAAACTTGTCTTGAAATTTATAGCCAATGAATGATATTCTCTTAATGTGCATCATTGAAAATAAAAATAGAAAGTAGCTAAATCAAAAATATACATTTGATACTATCTACGTTTTTAGTAAACCCTAACAAATTATCATTGCATGTCATCATCATTAATCATTTTGATGTGAGAAGAGAATTTTCATACTAGGAATATTAGGAAAATTTTAGCTTAGTGTTCATTTTTCTTTTATAAAAAAGCATGGTATCGTCTTAATAAAACATATTAAATTCCCTTTTTTTCTACCGCTGTGGTGTTCGAAAGAAATTAAGAGAAGGGAAGTAAATCTTTTTAAGTTTTCTCCGTAGTAGTATTTTCTTATTTCTACGAATTATTTTCTCCTTGGAGTTAAATTAAAGAAAAAAAGTACTGTAATTTTATTTCTTTCATTCAAATTATATTACTGATTATTTTTAGTCTTGTTTATCTTTTCATCTTTTATTTAGTTGAGTTATTATGTTCTTACTTTGACTCTTAACATTGGTATTGGTATTTGAGCTTGACTCCTAATAATATTTTGTTACTATAATAAAATTTGAGTAGTTACGTGATTAGAGCTTGTTTGATCAATTATTCTTATCATTAAATATAAAGTGTAATAGTATGAATGTGCGTAAGAAAGTTTAGACAAATGAAAGACTCAATATTTTAGTATTTAAATATATTAATTAGTGATATATCTTTTTCTTTGAGAACTTACTTGTACTAATTCATAATTTATTGTTATTGTTAAAAAAAATGATAATTTTATTATAAATTTGCTATCGATTTTGTCTAACATTGTGGAAGAGAATCCCGTAAAAAAGATTTGTGACAAGATTAAGTCACTTCACACAAAAAATATTATTCTCGAAGAAAAAATTTTATACTCATTTCAATGATTAATCACATGAACAATTGAATGCTTAATTTTCCTAATTTTGAATGTGGATTTCAACATGATTGAAAAGGACGGTATGAAGCTTTTATTTTAAAGTTTACTTAATCCATATGATCAATTTATTATTAATATAACATAATAATATTAATAAACATGTTATCAAAATTATAATTGAAGAAAAACCCAGATAAAAGAATAAGGTGAAAATGGTAGAAAAGCAAATAGAGACTTTAATAATGACGAGAGGTATATCAAATAAATATAACTCCAATCCAAGTCAAAATCATTGTAAACCAAGGAAAATCTCAAATGCTGTCATTATGGAAAGAAAGTACATGTAAATAAATATTGTTGGTATAGAAAGAATGGAGGAAAGAACTTGATGCATAAACCACATAAGGTTGTTTTTGCAAGTACCTTAAAAGACATAAATATTTTTGTCAGCAAAGAATACTTCACTCTAAGGGAGGAAAAAGTTTCATGATAGTTGAGTAATAGATTCAGGTGCAACCTGACACATGACTCCAGACCAAGATTGGTTCTATACTTATGAACCTATCTTTGTGGAATCTATGTTCATCGAAAATGATTATGTCTTAGAGATTGTTGGATTCAAAATAGCCTATATTTGGTTAAGGATCGTTCCGGTGATAGTATCACTTAAATCAATTTTAGTTTAGAGTCGCTCAAAGAATGTGATACTATTGATGACTCTTTTTGACAAGTATACCAAGTCAAGAAGTAATATAGAGAAATAAGTACAAGTGTCGAATCCACAGAAAATGGTATTAATTAAGCCTCAGCTAGTGTTGTAGCTTAAGCGAAAAACGTTTAAGGATTTGATGCAGAACAGATTGCAAACAATAATGAGTTGTATAAAGACGAACTGTAAAACAGAGTAAAAATGCACTAATAGGGAAACTATCTTGGGATTGAACTTATTAACTCAACTATTTTTATTCTTAACCATAAATCATTAATAATGCATGTTCATCATATGACTTTGCACAAATAAGATTCATTCAACCTGATTCCTCGTGTATTGAAATTCATAGGTCCTCTTGCATGATACTGTTTTCCCATCTTTCATGGAGGGTGAACCCGCATTAGGTGCAGTTGCTTTACGCAACCATTACAATGTAACTCATTCCTGGTGTTGCATTGTAATGGGTACTCTCAATGATTTCCAAACCTTAAAACTTCTTTCCAGTTAATTTCAAGATTCAAAGTTCAAGAAACAGTTGCGCAAATGCTTCAAGCGTTAAGCATACCAAGAGAATACAGTCTGAATAACTCATGCATTATCAAGAAGAACAACAAGAATACAAAATGTGAGGAAATTACATTCAATCCCAAAATAGAGGAAAATTAGTTACACATAGCAGCCATGAATACAAGAGATGTTCTTCTGCAGGGCATTGTTCTTCACTATAGCCGCTAGCCAACTCTTCCTCCAATAAAGATTCTGTCCTCATTTATACCTCCTGTCAATTTTAGGTTTTCGTGCCATTTCAGACTTTAGTGACTTCTAGCTCAATCTGAATTTGACGCTTAAGCAATTTGTCACTAACAGTACACTCTTCTCTTTTGTATTTCTTTCACCACTGTATTGTCTTTCTTTTCCAGCTCATCTTCTCTGGTTCCTCTCAATTCTTCTTGAAACCCTTCTCTTAATCAATCTGGAGTCACAATGCACTTTTCATTAATTACAAGTCAAAATATGGACATTAAATGCTTGCTCTCAACATTAAATGCACTAAATTATCCAGAATTTACAGTTTGAAAGCACTGAAATATGGCCTTTATCAACTATCAAACAATGTCACAATATCAAAGAGACACCTTTCACTTCCTTTGAGGAGGAGATGTTTTTTAATCCCATGGCAAATTAAAAAAGAATTGTCCCACTTTTGATGAGTCCATAGTACAGGTTCAACTCTTTCTCAACTCACAAGCTTTATTCATTTTTCATAAACAAAAACAATGTACTCTTTTTCCTTAGTTCGGATTTGATCCCTTTGGATGGTTGTGCTGGGCAAGGTTTTAACGAAGCACGCTCTTATAATAAGTCATTTTAATAAAGGTGACACATTTTTCTCTCATAGAATGAACATAATCAAACAATACAGTTTGACCTCATTTGATGACTTTGACCAAGCAACCAAGTTTGGTCACACTTATATCCCTATCAAACGACAATGTTTGAACTCATGCAAGTACTTTGTTCGAGAGACCTTACTCAGCTACATTTAATAATCTTGATCAAGTGACACAATTTGGTCACGTTTTAAGATCTTGGTTGAACCCCATAGTTCGATCATATATAATGATCTTGGCCAAACGACACAGTTTGGTCACATATAATGGTATTGGCCAACCAATGCAGTTTGGTCACATATAATGGTATTGGCCAAGCAATGTAATTTGGTCACTCTTTAGGTGTTTATTTTTCTATAACGTGTACACTTGTCTTTTTTAACTCAAACACTTCTTTAGTTTTTGAAGGAGAAATTTCAACTAACTAATCAATAATTTGCATTCAAAGTAAAAGACATAACCTAAGAATCTATTTTTCTAGAATAACAATTCCTTCATGGTTTTTACATATGTGGACATTTGCTCTAACACCTTTGAAAATGGAATATATTTTTACTCTTAAGTTGAGTTAAAATTTGTTTATCTTTTATATAACAACTTCTGTTTTGTTCATTTTTTTCCATATATTTATGCTATCCTACTTTATAATATGCATTTTTTAAGAGTAATCCGAAGGTGATGCATATCCCTCTAGAGGAGTTTGTAGAACATGTAACTTGGTTTACAGGAGGGAGCGGGCATGATGGAGATGAGGTCCTAGATGCTATAATGACACAGGAGAAGGAGAGAATTACACACCATGATGATTAGGATTTGTTTGAGAATATAACTTTTTTGCAAGAATTTATTTTAATTTTTTTTGTGTGAAGATAGTCCTTTTGTCTTTAAACTTTAGTTTCAAAATTTCAGTTAATGGTAGTTCAAGTCTATGTGACTTGACTGATTTGACGAATATGGTGTAATCGATTTTGTGACCTTGAGTGAGCTTTGCATGAGATTGATGATATTATTTTCTACTTGTTTAAAATTGAAATTTGTGGATCGAGATTGTGTGGTCACTTTTGACTTTCAATGTATTTTGCTTGAGTTTTACTACTCATTGACCACCTCATTGAGTTGAGAGAGCAAAATGTTCATGATCATTAGTGTGCTTTATGTTTAGGAAATTATCAAAATAATATATTGAAGAGCACAAAGAACAATTTAGCAGGGATTGTGGTTCATGTTGTACAATCCAAAGAAAAGAAAAAAATAAAAAATAGAATAAGTTGGGTGTAAGATAGTATGTGGTTATATTATAATTTTAAGATAGAGACAGTAGAGTGTTAAGTTCATGAGTTGATCTAATTATTTTCTTTACTCTATGCCTTTATTATCTAGAAAAACGAAGTTCCTTTCTAACCTAACCACAATACAATCCATAAAAGTCCATGTGATGTTTGAATATACTTGTGACAAGCTATGATATGTATTGTCTTCTAAATAAAGGAGAACCTTCAACTTCTCAAAGAATAATTAGCGATTCAAACATTTATTTATATTTATGGATGACGGAAATGTAAAAAGAAAAGAGGTTGTTCAAAGAAACAAGTAATGAAAATTTGTTGAACTTCTAAAAGATCAAAAAGTCATTTGTTGAAAATAAGTCTATCAGATCAAACATGGTAATAAGGATAAATTAAAATGATATTTTGCTGGATTGGTAATTAATATATAAGTCCAAAAAGATATTAAATTTAGAGGGATATTTTTATCAATTTTTAGATTGACCATAATTAAAGTTGTTATAGTCAATGTTCATTGTATTTGATTTACATTTTGATAAATTAGATGTAAAAATTATTTCTCATTATGGAGAAAATATATATACTCCACTTATAATGTTTTAAAAAACCAGGAAACTTAAATTGTAGATTGACCAAACATTTGTATAATTTAAAGTGGACACTAAGTGTTGGCATAGGATATTTGATTTCTTGATTGTTTTAGTTGCAACAAATTTAGTTTAGCACATTATATCTATTACGATAGATCTAATCAGAATGATTTTATCATATTATTATTGATGATATGTCCTAACAAAACATTGAGTTTTATTTCATAAAAGTTAGTTTCCTGAAATATTCTTATAAGCCAGGATTAAAGTGGGTTAGACTAGCGTTAGCTCACCAAATTTTGGTAGGCCAAGTTGGTCTTTCTAATACACCAACTCGTTCCAAGAGGTCAAAAAAGTGAGATGAGACTAGCTCACTTTTTTTTTTTAAATTAAAAATTAAAATAAAAATAGTTTAAAAAATTAACTTTTTGTATTATATTATTTGAATGATGGAAATATATAATAGTATTGTAACTTAAATTATCAACCCTTATAAATTAACTTTTGATTATTAAGTATAATCAAATAATTTAACATTTAAAGATAATGGTAATTTTGATTTTAATAGAGACATTAATTAATCAATACAAATTTAGAAATTATTTATCTGATTAAGTGTGCTTTTAAAATATATATAAATAAAACTTAAAAATTTGAAAAAGAATAGCAAACCATTTTTAATAGGTCAATAGTGTATCGGATCAAAATGGACCAGACTGGTCCTGTTTTACCACCCCTATTATAAGTATTTATTGTTTGTTAACTTTGAAGAAAAAGAAAAATTGTTTATAGCATGCTTGTATATTAATAACCTTATATTTACCGAAAATATAACAACGAGGAATTTAAAAAGTGTGTGATGAACGAATTATTATGTTTAATCACATCTTTATTAGCATAAAGATAATGCAACCATAGAATTTTTCTTTCTCAAAATATGTGAGAGAAATTTGGACAAATTTTATATATGCATGATTGCAGTTCTGTAAACACTCCATCTGAGTCTTGAGTTACACAAAGATTCTAAAAGGAACAAAGTGAGCATTACACTTTATTGTAAGTAATTTAATGTATCTAACTGCAAAAGCCTGTTATAAGTATTATGTAAGTTTAATTAACATATATATGGAGAATCCTTCACTGTTTTGGTGGGAACAAAATACTTTAGATTGATTTACAAGAAAGGTGAAAAGTCCAATATGTTGGGGGTTAATTGATAGTGATTGTGCATGATATCAACATTAGAAAGATCACTTCAGTGAGTGTTTTTATTGTTCTTATCAACACAAGAAAAGGATTTGTTGCAGCAACAATTTGTGCTTGTCAAACCATATAGGTAAGGGTCCTTAACAAATTGGAGTTACTAAGGTTTTTAGTGACAATAATTTAACAATCAAACTTTCTAAAAATATCTGGTGTGTTATACATTGATGTGAAAATTTATTTCTAAAGAGATGTGAATGATAGATTAATTAAATTTATCGATTGCAAAAGTGAAATCAAATTACTAATATCTTCACCAAAATAATTAAGAAAGGGTCATTCACAAAAACATAAGGTCTATTAGGGTCTAAATGCTAAATTGAGTGAAACCTTTGAATTGAATATTAGCCAACACTAGCTGAACAGAGGGTTTGTGGACATTTATTTTAAAATATTTTATTTTATTCTTTATTGGTAATAATTAACCTACTTTATTGGATTATTTATTACTAATTAATGTTTTAAAATAGTTATATTGTTTCCTTCTTTTCTGGTGATTTTTAATTAGGTTGTATATTTGTTGTTCGAGAAAAGTCTTCTCATTTTCAATAATATATATATATATAAAGACATTAATTACTAAGTGTTCTTAAAAAAATTCTACTAATAAAAAATATAAAAGGATACAAAGAATAAAGAGACCAACATAGAATTCCTACGTAAAATAGTTCACGTCCGTATGGGATGAGTCATATACGCCACCCCCTATCAAACAAAATCACACTTTATCACTTTATTAGAATAATGATTGATCAATAGAATATTTTAAAATACTAAAAATCATATTATTTTTTTATTTAAAATTATGAAATGAAAAAAAAATTAAAATATCTACTAAAACGGCATGGGTCAAGATGTTTAAATTGTAATTTTATTAGTCTAAAAAAATTATACATTGTAAATATATAAATTAGTTATTTTACATTGGTTTATATATATATATATATATATATATATATAGAGAGAGAGAGAGAGAGAGAGAGAGAGATAAACTGATAACTTAATAATAATAATAATAATAATAATAATAATAATAATAATAAATGAGTCGATGTTCTTACGAATAATTAAATAAGTATTTGTGAATCAGTCTAAATGTGTGTGTGAAAAACGATTCTAAAAACATAATTTCTCTTCTAATAGGCGAATAAAAAAAATGTTAGTCACATAAATCAACAATAAAAAATGTTGACCGGACAAAATTTATATTAAAGTTTTAGGAGAATTCAGAAAAAGATATCGAGCTTTTAAAATTTTATGATTTTACCCATAAATCAGTAATTACTTTTTTTTCACATTTTATCCTCAAATATTTTAACTTTGCTTGTCTATAATTTCAAATATTTTAACTTTGCATATTTATAATTTCATTAATTTTAGTCTGTCACGAAAGTTTTAAAAAATGAAAACGAGTTATTTTAATTTATAATTTTTTTCGATAACGTATTGGAATTTTAATTAGGATATAAAATCAAAAAAACGTAAAATGTGTGAAAAAAAAAAATGCAACGTATTTTATTAAAGTCGTTTTACCGAAACTCATTCTATTTCGTTCTAGATTTTCTCTCTAGGAGACTTTCCAGTTTCACGTTCTCTGTGCAAATAACCCTTCCGCATTCATAAACCGACGTCGTTGACGATCGCTTACTCCGACCACCGCTATCTCCGGCGGGTTAGTCTCTTCTGCACTTTTCCACCGTTGCATGCTTCTCCATTCTCGTCGACACGACGAAACCCACCACTGAAGAAGTTCACGTAGGAAGTATTATGAATACCATGCATTCAACAGTACAATAAAGAAAACTACTAGAATGTTGTTGCTTCTTTATCGTTTTCATTTAAAAAAATAATATGAAATTCCCTATTTTACTTTTTTTTAGTTTCATCCAGTAGAGGGGAGGGTTTAGGGATATGTCGTAGAAGTAACTAGTTTTCACTAATCATGCTTGCCATCAATTTTTGAAGCTGATTCTCTATGTGATCTGATGTTGGAGGAGACTTCGTTTTATCTACTGGCACATTTTTTATTTTCCTCTGTTGATGATATTGGAGTGTTTTTGTTGAATGAGGATAAATATTCCATTATCTATTGTTATAAGATGTTGCATGATTTATTATCTCTTTAAATGCAGCATAAAATTGTTTTTTTTTTTTTTTTTTTTTTTTTTTTTTTTTTTTTTTTTTTTTTTTTTTTTTTTTTTTTTTTTTTTTATTTTTT
>Ga0209489_108808_pt1 | contig 13302 bp, 6 predicted proteins | sample SiratrowhiteBW_FD_187527 | JGI IMG/M metagenome (GOLD analysis project Ga0209489, IMG submission 187527) | Root nodule microbial communities of legume samples collected from California, USA - Siratro white BW (SPAdes) (version 2) | ecosystem: Host-associated > Plants > Roots > Nodule | place: USA... | reverse complement strand
GGGGGGGGGGAGCGGTGGTTACATGGTATACAATTGTAATTTAATGGAAACAGAAAAGGTGGGGGGGAAAATAGAGAACATTGATAAGTTGTTTCAATTTTTCAAGTTTGGAATGAATATGGAATTTGGAATCTGTGCACTGTGTTAGGTTCGTCTGACTCATCTATTAAAATGAACTAAGAGTGATGTCAGGATTTAGATGTGGCACGTTATCATACAATGATTGACCAATTTGATAGTGATGTCATGAAAGCGTTATTATAAGCTGTTCTGGATGCACGTGGCGGCTCACCAGACTAAAACTTTTATGTGGATACACTCTTCTCTAATAGCATTTGTTAAGTTCTTATTAATGAAATAATGTTTTAATATTGATTTCATAGTTAGAAGGTTCTTAAAATTATAGATAATTGTTTATTTATAAAGATTTTTTTTCAATTTTTGAATAAATTTATTTTCACCAGACTTTATTTTTCAGGAAAAACTTGAATACATTCTTAAAGCTACGCTGGCCTAGTGCTTGGGGTACTTTGCTATGCCATGTTTTGATGCTAGGCTGCAATCTTGTCAATTTGGGCACAACTTTCCTTGTTTAAGCGTTATATTAGCAACCATATTTCGTCATCAAATATAACGGTGTAATCATGTCACGTGTGTTTAAATTGGGTGATTTTTTGCCACCGTATTAAGAGAAGCTAAACGCTGGTTTGGTATTGCTGAAACTGGCATTGTCGTCGAAGAGAAACACTTATCTTCAATCTCGAACGATAACAGTGACTGATACAATGAAGAATGTTAAGACTCATGAAGAATTTCGTGCATATGATGTCAACATAACAGAACCGGAAAAAACGACCTTCAGTGGTGAGTAGTTTGTACATCAGTAGAGCATAAACAGGTCCAAATATTCGCGAAAACCAAAAATGGATATTCTAGTATTTAAAGATTATTTTAGACAAGTTGCAAACCAACTGATGAGCGCAAGTGAAAGAATAGGGAATCAAGGGAAGTACTGAACCTCAATATTTTATTGATGCTTTAATAGTCTTTTGGTTATTTTCTTTGTTAAATTTTCTAGATTTAGTTCCTTTGATTATAACTATTCAAAAGTAATCAATATAACATCTTCCGCTTAATTTATTCTACCAAATATGATGAACCTCCATGGCTATGGTTTGGCATGAAACCTGCAACGTGAATGGATGGAGAATTGGCAGTGGAGGGCAGCTTTAAGTATGAAAGACTAAGGTGTTTTATTAGAGGAAAATGATTTAGAAATGAAGAGGAAGAGAAGAGAGGTTAGGACAATTCTTTAAAAGTTTTATGTTATGCAAGGTGCTAATCTAGAGAGGAACTTAATGAAAATTTTTAAGATTTTACTATATTCATTTAAATTAAATTTTAAGGATTAAATACATAAATTTATAGTCTCCTAAGTCAGTCAACTTAGAGTCAAAAAGTGAGAGAGAAATTTAAATTTAAAATTTATAAAAGTAGAACAACTAATAACTATGTGACACTTATTAAGTAGTCAATGAAAATAGGTGACAATAGTGGATTTATACATGTAAATATTTCATGTTTGCTCTTGATGTCTTAAATTATTTAGGTTTTCAAATAAACTTAAATGAAACTCAATTTGAAATTCAAATAAACTTAAATGAAACTCAATTTGAAACTTTATGTGAGTCTATATATTATTTTTGTTCTTATTGTGAATTCAAAATATAAAATCTAAAATAAAAAAACGGAGACCTAATACATAACCCGAAGAGAAAAATTAAACTAAACTAATATTTACAGACAAATCAGTTACTAAGTTGATAAGTTGAGTTTCACTTTTCTTCAATTTTTCTAGTCATTTCCTTTTATGAAGGAGTCTTTTATCAAATTATGTAAATATTTTAATTCATTCATTGTTTGGTCAGTCTTGTTATGAAAACGGCTGGATGCACCACCATTACTTTGATGACCCTCTCCAGATCCTCTTTTCCCTCATCTTCCTAGGGAGAACCTTCCTCGCTCATTGTCACAATCTCTCCAATCACAAGAAACAATTGGAAGCAAGTTCTGAGACATGATTCAAGCATGCGTTGACTTCAATCTATGGTTTGAATCTAGAGTTTCAATCACTTAAACTAATTCAATTCAATTTCATCAAGCAGAAATTGAAGACGGAAGATTTATTATCTACTGTATTTGATAATTTGGTCTAGTTACTATAACTCTTTAACTGTTCTTTTCGGTGTTTCTTTTCCTTTTATCCAAACTGTGCGAGTGAAGCCAATCCATTGAATTTCGACTGAAATAGTGAATGAATTGCTTGACTTTGCAATTGAATTGTTGTACGATGCTTTAGGGTAATAAAACAAGTGAAACACCTTCTCAAAATCTAAAGAATGTTTTTTTATATTTTTGTACCAACAAAATTAAATACAAATTAAATTGTGAAACTAACAAAATTTAATTTAAATATGAAAGTAAGATCTACCGTCAAAATAAAAAATTAAATAAGATACAATATTAAAAAAGAAAGTAGTATAACACCTTCCATTAAAATTGTTGTAATGAGGTGCCTTAATAAGATCCACAACTTCCAATTACGATCACATTAATTTGGATTTATTTTTTAAAAAATCATTTATCATTGGAGCAATGATGTGAGGAGCATGAACAGCGCGTGGACCCCATCCTTTGAAGTCCTTGTTCCTAGTTCCACTTTTGCTCGTCAAATCGAATCGATCATTCACCAATTCGATTCACTGAACGCAAAGTGTAATGTAATCTCATCTCTTTCTCTCGCTGGAACGAAAAAATGGTGTCAACACATGAGAAGAAGAGCAACCTCGCCAAACTCATCATCCCTTCTTCTTCTTCTTCTTCTTCTTCTTCTTCTTCTTCCCCATCCCCATCCCCATCCATCACAAGTCCACACGTCATCCACAGTAGGTCCCACTCCTTTGTGGGCCCCTCCCCCCGCGTCAATCCCTCTTCCACCCCTCTCTTCTTCGTCAACGAGGACGACGACGAAGACGAGGAAAAGGAACCTCTTGCTTCTGACCCTGTTAAGATTGGACCTTCCGATTTTCACATTCTCCGAGTTGTAGGGCAGGGTGCCTTTGGCAAGGTCTTTCTTGTCAGAAAAAAAGGAACTTGCTTCGACGGTGATGGGGTCTTCGCCATGAAGGTCATGAGAAAGGACACCATCATAAAGAAAAACCATGTCGATTACATGAAAGCGGAGAGGGATATTCTCACCAAAGTTCTTCACCCTTTCATTGTTCAGCTGCGTTACTCTTTTCAGGTCTCTAACTAACTATATATCCTAATTCGCTTCAATTCATTCACACAATCACTTACTGAGTATGTTTTGTGCAGACCAAATCTAAGTTATATTTGGTGTTGGATTTTATCAATGGAGGGCATCTCTTCTTTCATTTGTATCGCCAGGGTATCTTCAGGTATCTTTTTCTTCATCTCATGTGTTGCAAGCTACGTATTGAACGTTTATTTAATTTTAATTATCCGTTTGGTTTGGTGTATGTGTTGAGTAGTGAGGATCAGGCAAGGCTTTACACTGCTGAGATAGTGTCTGCTGTTTCACATCTTCACAGCAAAGGCATCGTGCATCGGGATCTGAAGCCTGAAAACATTCTAATGGATTCTCATGGGCATGTAATAATAATGCCCATATACTATTCACCTCCTATGCCTTGTTTCTTGCATCAACTTTGCTTTTGCTACTTTGACTTTTGATAGTCTATTGTTTTCTGTTTTCTATGTCACCTTGTGGGGTTGTGCTCCAAATTCTGATATATATATATATATATATCAAGTTTGTTATGTTCAATGATGAATATTGAGATGGCTTAGCTGTATAGTTCAACTTTGATATTTGGTCTGCCCGTGTATAGGTGATGCTGACTGATTTTGGAATGTCAAAAGAGATTGATGAATTGGGAAGATCCAACTCTCTTTGCGGGACCGTAGAATATATGGCTCCTGAAATTCTTCTGGCTAAAGGCCATAACAAGGATGCGGATTGGTGGAGTGTTGGTGTCCTGTTGTATGAAATGCTAACAGGGAAGGTAATGCCTATCTGCACCAAAATGCTAACAACACATTTTCTAACACTTATCATTGTCTTCAAACTTAAAATTTATTTGAAATTACAATTTTTTGTGGGTCTCACTTCTTATTTAGGTCACAATAGACTTTGTTTTTTTCAAAATCAATGTATTTTTCAAAATTGATGTCTGAATGTTTCTGTTTAATTGCTGTTGAGGAACCTTTTCTATTTCAGTTATTTTCTGTGTAAGAACACAAGGGGAAGCAGTAACTTGTCATAATTTATGATTTCATTTGGCAGGCACCATTTACTCACACTAACAGAAAGAAACTTCAGGAGAAAATTATTAAAGAGAAAGTTAAACTTCCACCATTCCTTACCAGTGAAGCTCACTCGTTACTCAAAGGAGTAAGTAGACGACAGTATATCTGCATTTCTTCCATTATGTTTCTCTACTGTCTCATCTTCTTTCACGTGCACTTACAAGTATAATATGCCTGTTACCTGAACATAACTTAAAATGTTTATATTGTAGATTTCTGAACCCACTGCCTTAAGATTTCGCTGGTGTCCTTTTCACATGCCTATTTTCTGTTTTTGTATGATCTCTTTTTATGTGTGAAATCGTATACTTTACTCCAAAAGTGATTGTATCTAATTTCTATGTGGATAATTCTATTTTTAAAACATAAATTTGACATTTATACTGTATAGTCTTCACGTGTATAGTGAAACTAAATATATGTTTCCAGAAACTTCAATTTATAATTTTCTCAAAACCAGTCTAAGTTCATTATCAAAGAACTCATCTATTGACCTTTTCAAAATTACAATTCCGATAAGTTGTGAACGATAGTATTTATCAAAATATTTTAAAACTAAAACGCCAATTTGTTTTATTTCATGAGTATGTAAGTGGACCCCTGTTGTCTATGTTAATCTATTTGGATTCCACCTATGTTATTAAAAAAGAAAATCATATTATTTAAATGATATTAATATTCTAATAGAAATTAATGCAAAAAATGTACCACGATTTCTTTCCAGTATTTTTCAAGGTTACTATGTAAATAGCCACATTCATGATCTGACCATCTTGCTCAAAATACAAAGCACTGATTTCTTTAAATACAAAATTGAAGGTAGTAAAAGCATATGCACAATGAGTATCAATTTTCCTTACCTAACGGCAATTTCTAGAGAAAAAAAATAATTGATGACCACGTTTATGTAGATATTATTTTGCTATTAAGTATGAACATTCAAAGGATAGCTTTGAAAAATATATAGAAGAACGCTGGAATACAGTAAAGTTCCTACTCTGGGACGTGATGTTCTCAAAATATTGTCTTGAGATTAAAGAAAAAAATTTGAACGGACAGAGATAGAGAGATCCAATTCTAAAACCTGCACATTCTGTTTACTTGTTACAGTTGCTGCAAAAGGATCCAACGACAAGGTTAGGACATGGGCCAAATGGAGATGACCAGATCAAAAATCATAAATGGTTTAGGTCAATCAATTGGAAGAAATTGGAGGCGAGAGAACTGGAACCAAAGTTTAAACCAGATGTGTCTGGGAAAGACTGTACAGCTAATTTTGACAAATGTTGGACAGCAATGCCCCCTAATGACTCGCCAGCACCCACACCTACAGCAGGTGACCATTTCCAGGGCTATACTTATGTGGCACCCAACCCTTGGCTTTCATCTCGCTCACTAGAATGAAGAACCAAATCTGTACATGGATCAATGTATCAAAACATGACCTCAATAAGACAAGTAACCATATCTTGTGATTGTGAGCTTTCTTAGCTTACAAGTAACCAAAATCTTCTGAGCAAGGAGCCACCCCGTCTGCTTTCAAAGTTAACTCTTAAATGAATATTGTAATGGCCCATTGCAGAGAATAGAGAATGTTCAGGGGCTCTGATATGGCAATTATGTTTTTGCAACTTGGTTTAGTTCTTGTTTTAAACTAAGGGAAAGATTTGAACTGCTTTGCCTTCCATTAAGGCCAGCATTAACATATTTGATCAGCCAGGAGGGTGAGTGTGTATAACATATTTGACTTATCCATCAGAAGACTTTGCAGCAACACAATTTCAAGGTTAATGCATTTCAGCATTACTCATTCTTATGCATATATATAACTATGCTATTCAACACAGCTATCACATGTTCTGCTTATATGATCTAGAAAGATAGATAGTTGATGTCACCAATGTCTTATGCTGTATTTTCTTTCCCTTCAAAAAAGCGCACGTTTTTTATTTTTGGTAGGAAGTAGGAACGCACAAATAATAGTATCTATAAAAACTTTTGTCTAATCTAAAACGGTCAGATCTTGTGTGGTTGTTTGAGATGGGGCCCTCCTTCCACCACTGCACTAGTCGAGAGAGATACACTGGATAAGACGATTCCACAAAAGCGTCATTTGTAAGGTGAAAGCAAAGAGATGATAATCGTTATTTAAAATGTAAAGACAACCATTAAGAAACAGTAACATTCTGAAAAACACAAATAGCAGATTAGCAGCATGAAAGAATCTTATACCTTCACGACTTTGCGGAACCCAAACATAATAAAATATCTAGCCTCCGTAGCACGTGAACTACGTGAATCATATAAGACCAGGGTAAATTCTTCGCCAAAATTTCCCCCAATCTCTGGCCATGTGCACCAGTCACTAAAATCTACTTTTTTTCCTGTTTATAGTTTTATAAAGCCTTGAATCTTAATGGTTTTAACGAATGGTGCAACCAGGGACCAAACTCACCAAACCAATTATTTTATGTTATGTGTGCAGAAGCAACAAGATTCTATCTATATTACGTGGGCTCTACTCTTTGCAGAAGAACCTTCATATAACTGAATGAGCAAGGGATCCACACACTAAAGAAACTGAGATTAGGATATATTTGGATGAGGGTTTACACGAAACCAGAAAGAACCCAAAAAGACCAATTCACCCACCCATCTACATCCTCTGCTTATAAATAGACCTTGCTTGAAAATGTTGCAATAACCATTTCTTGAAACACCAAGGTCTGGTTAAGCCAAAAATCATGGACAGAATCAAATCCAAGAATGAGAAGTCTCTGTGTGAGAAATCGATGAAGGTGGTAGTAAATATCATTAAGCTGTCTTCTTTCTCTATTGCACAGAAGACTCTTGGTGCCACAACAAGTACTAGAAAGGCTGGTCCAGAATCTGATATGGACTCTGATGAGGAAGCACCGGTTCCTGATCAATTATCCACAAGCAGAAGGTCACAACAGCCACAGAGCCGTGCAAACCCCACATATGTGATCAAATCAGGTGGGAGCAACGGATCAACAGAACATTTGATTTATCAAGAAAGAGTCCCAATTGATGTAAGCCCAAAGAAAGAGCAGTGTGTTGATGGATTGGCTTCTGACTATATCTGTAAGATACGGACCAAGCTTGGGCGTGGTGTATGAGGAGATATTGTTACATGGTCTAGGACCATTACACAAAGGAGTAAATAATCCAAGAACTTATATGTTATTTTGATCATGTAATAATTTCTTAGTTGTCTTCACTTGTGTGCCTTCACAGCTTTTATGTGCTCCATGTATCATACTACTTAGAAAACACCCATTTTGGTTCGATTAACCAGCTGTAATAATGTAATAAACTTAGTAGTTGGGGTTTCTAGCTAAAGCAAATGCATAATCAACTTTTTTCTTGATGCTTATTCTTTGCTTGATGGACAAGTATTACATGTAGACTAGTTTATATAGATGATGTTTTCAACACATGATCAGTTTGCATGAATTATATCAATGATTTCATTTGGTTTGAAGATGATATTTTGGATACACATAATGTCTTTAGTAAATCCATCTTTTGGCAAAGATAATAATAATTCCGAGTATTTGAGTGTTGCAGTCATAGTGGTGGTCCAACATACATGTGTGGATAGATGATAAAGTACAAGAAATCGTGAACAAGTGGTGCAAGAATATGATTGCTAAACATTCAGATGATGGAAGGTACTCCAACATTTTAGCTTCTAATTTTTTATTAACTCTAATTTTAGGCTGTGCAAAAGCCACTGCGGTTTTAGGAGGCCTTTAGAATATCTTCTATAGACCTTAGTTGTTCTTATGAAAATACCTTCATAAATTCTTTAGCTTAATTCTGTGAGTTTTTATTTCGAACTTGCTAAAACAAATTCTATTTAACTTATTTCAATAATCTTCATAGTCCAGTTTGTGAAGATGCTTATGCAATTAGATGTTTTAATCCTTTCGAGTTAACATATGCAGCATGTGAGTAAAACTGGCTGAGCATAACCCAAATACCAGCAAAGAGATGTGTACACTTTATGTGCCTTATACTTCACCGGCCAACCAATATGCTTCACTCCGTAGCTTTCAGCATCTCCTTTTGTTCTTTTGCCATTCTGATTATATTTTAAAAATAATTTGACTTACTTGCCTATTAAGAATCCCGTTAGTCATTATTAGAAATTGACTGAAGCATACACATTTCAAGTGTGAAGTTAGATTTTACAAAATAAGTTTGTAAACTTGTAAATTGATTTTACATCGAACGAATGTAAAATATCGAACAATTATTCATGTATCCTCAATCTGTACCAAAAGAATTGTCTCATGTAAAACTATTTTTTAGAGAAATTGGTTGATAAAAGTAACAGCAACTTAGATTTCTAGACCAAGTAGTACAAGATTTGAATTTTAATAATATCTGAAATAAAGCATATTAACACTCACATTGTCTGTACTTAAATTTTGGACAATGAATAATGGGTATCGATACAAAAGAAAAATACACATATAATTTCATATGACAGTATAAACCACCACATATCTATACAAGTTAAGTCTTGAATTCAATTGTGTGTTGATAATAGGGACAAACATTTGTACAGAAGGAACTTATGCCTTTGGAGGGAATGGCTGTAGCTAAATGGGAATCCAAGTAGTGTCTTCCAGAATCTCCCACCACCACTCTCAACAAAACATTACATGATCATGTCATTTCAATTCTTTATTTTCTTCTTTCATAATACGTGTTTGTCATGCCTTCTTTTTGTTCAACAAACAAGCAAAGAAAAGCGAATCTACACCTTTGCTCTTTAGAGAGAATTGGTGGATTAAGTAAACAATTTCTTCAAATGTTCACACCCATTTTTACCAGAATCTATAGGAAATTATTTATATTCCATGCATGGTTCATATCAACAACACGCGGTAATGATCATTTCACACGATCAGGGAATAGTAATTGCATTCTGGGTCATTTGTTTCAAAAAGAGTAAGCTCCCATTTAGACTTCAAATTTTAGAGAGATTAAGTTTTATTTGTAAAAATATGAAGAAAGACTTCACCTACTACCTTCTCTTCTGATCATAAATTATGATAAGTTTGTTAGCTTTTGCATTAATTATTTTTGAGATCATATGAAAAATAATAATCTGTAATTAAATCGCTGTCTAATTCTTTTTCACTGTTAGTGTATCATTATTAAACCCTAAACATATTTACATAGTTAATAAATTAGAAGTAGATGTGAATTCTAAATAGTTACACAAAAATTAATAAATTTATCATTATATGATAATTAAGAATGACAACATAAAATATCTTTACAAGATGTACATATTTCAATTTTAAGTTTATTTAATTTTAGATTTTAATTTTATAAAAATATCACTTTAATTTGTAAACTCATAAAATATATTTTCTTTTACCTTCTGTTTGGATTTGAATAACAATTTTAAAACTTTCAAAATTGAATTTGAATTTATTTTGTTTGGATAAGATAATTTAAAATTTATTAAATTTTTAATTTTTTGTTTAGATAAATTATTTCAATTATAAGAAATTAAAAAAATAGTAAACAATTTTTAACAATTTAAAACATATAATATTTTTTATTCAAAATTTTTTAGAAATTGTTGGTTTAAAACAAAATATAACCCTAACGTAAACAAAAAATAATAATTTATATTAAAAACTTAAGTAATTCTCTTAATGTTGGCCAAAACAAATATTAATTTATGTTAATTGAGAAATAACATCAATTTTTGTTGTATATGGAATCACTTCAATTAATATTTGTTGAAAAAAAATTCCTGACATCAATTAACAATAACCTCATATGATTGAAAAGATGTATTTATTTGACATAAAAGTTTTAATGTTGGCCATTAAAACTTTGATTAATATTATTAGAAAAATTAGCTTAACAATAATAAAATAACTCAAATAAAGACGATTAACTTTAGTACGAAATAAACCTTTCCGATATTTACAAAAATATATATACATTAAATTTAAGCTACATAAATCTCAGCTAATTTAATAATAAAAACAATACTAAAATTAAGATGCATCAAGTTAATAAAGATTCCGCCTTAATAAAGTTATGTACAAACCAATAATAATTTATGAGCAAATATAAAAATAAGATAAATGAATTTAAGAATATGAAAATAACTTTATTGCAATCATTAGTAAAAGTATAAAATATAATATAAAAGAATAGTGGATAACATTTTCCATTGAGATTAAAACTATAATTTTATAAAATTAATGTTTGGAGTATAATTGAATATACTTAAAATGTGTAAGAATAGGTCCGAATTTAATATATTCTACTAATAAAGATGCCACAATCAATAGCATTAATAAGTTTCTCTTGTAAATATCTATCTTCAAAGATATAGATGTTAAGTAAAGCCCAGTGTTTTCTCCTCGAACCATAAGATCCAATATGCAGATTGAGCCACCTCCTATTGTTCTCTTGGGCCTCATTTTTCATATAAACCCAACCAAATTGCACCTAACTATTTTTTTAAGGCTTAAATATAAGAAAAAATAATCTAATCAATTCTTATGCTAATAAAAAAGGTCAATTAATAGCAATTAGTTTTATTAACTATATTTGGTTGAAAATTAATATTGGGAATAAGAAAAAGTTAATAAAAATTGAAGTCTTAATTAATTAATTGAAGAATATCTTTAAAGAAACTAAAGAAAAAGTAGGTACCTAAAAGAACATAAACAGTGATTTAGATGCTATTGTGCTAATATAATATGTTACTTAAGACACAAGTATAATGAATTATGAGGTTATTAAAATATTAATTATTTTAATTTTCATTCAGGAAAAGTTAATAGTGTTTGAAATTAAATTGTTCATTTGAAGAAAATGCATTGACTATTGAATGTGGAGAGAGTGAATGAATGAGCAACTACTACAACACAAGCAAATGTTGTAACAATGAAACAGAACATAATCTTTGAGTGGGTCACCACAAGCAGTAAAAAGATTCGTCCTCCCTTCCGAAATATCTTTTTCTTTTTGTTCTTCTTCGTTTCTTCTGCATATTTTCACCCGATAACATCGGACAGTGTCCTTCCACGTCATCCAATAATGAACTAAATTTGACAGTGAGACACAAAAAGTGTTGATGTCTACCAATTACAATTATTGGAATGGGCTTCAAAGAAAGAAAGGGAAGTGTAAATACCATCGTGCCGCGAAATGAAATATGTGGATTGAGCTAATCAAAATAATAAAGAATTTGTGGATTGAACTAATCAAAATAATAAAGAAAAATACTTGTTTCAATTTAATTTTCTTTTTATCAATTCACTTATGCTCGCAATTTCAATGCACTTCCTTAATTTTAATGTATTCATTTGAGGTGGTGTTCATGAGTTGTAATTTCAAAACAAAGTAAGTGACCTAGAACTAAAATTACGATGCAAATTTGTGTCTTTCCAGTCTTGTTTTTATAATATATTTTTTAGTTGTATTAATGATGATTTATCAAGGAATGATGGTCAATAAATAATGTTCCCAGAAAATAGAATAAAACACCATTACGAATGTCACAAAATAAAACTCTGACAAAAATTACTTTTTTATATATAAAATCGTGTAATTTTTTTTTAAAGAAAGAACAAGTATTTTCTTTTTTATAACAGGAGACCAATTGGTTTAATTAGGTTAAATTGATTTGAGTAACATGAGTATATAGCAAATTCAATTTAAATTGATAAAACCTGATTGATTTGAATTTTATTATCTGCCAGGCTAGTAGAGAGAGACGTGTTTTAGAAAATATAAACGCTACTATGACACTGTTTTAAATAATATTTATAAATTTATTGTGAATTTCAGCATTAAATTAGTCCAATTAGATTAAGTTTTGTCCTTAAAATCAACACAATAGTTGTTCCCCTGCCAAACACGTCAAAAGAACAGTTATAGTAAATTATTTTATTCTTAATAAATAACATTTTGCTAAGAGGAGGAGGCACTACTTAATGGACTAAACTAGAAATTATGATAGGGTGGGCCCGAAATGTCTGGTTAGGAGTGGTTCAGACTCTTCACTCCAATATCTCATCGGAATATTAGGTTAAAATATTGAAAGAAGAAGAAGACTGTGCTAGAGAGAGAAAAAAAAGATCTATACTAATAAATCTACAATAAATCAAATTTTTACCATCACTACTAAAATTCATATACTAACTCAATGAAAACAGTATTGATCACTATTTTTTTATTTAAATTTATGTTATGCATTATTATAAACTTTCACATCTCCATCAGATTTCAAACATAACTTATTCTGAAAATGTTAAATAAACTTCATCTATTAAAAAGATTATTACCAAGAGTTTTATTTTTGTATGATTAAATATCCGTGTAAAATTTACGCTATCAATAGATTAGAAATTACTACAAATGTATATCTTTTATACAGTTATTGCAGAATTAATGGTTTTATCACTTTTTAATTATGTTCATTGAATTATTAACTTTATCAATCAGTTACTTAAAAAAATACTGATTTTATTATTATACTGAAGTGTTGACAAGTTAATAACTATTCTTTATGGGATCTTAATCCAATATAAAAAAAAAAAAAAAAAAAGTCTTAACCCAGTATAAAAGAAAGGAATATATTAAGAAATAAATTTGGCCGCTCGTCAGAACCTGTCATCAAGTCTACGTTAAGCTATAATCAATTTAGATCTATTTGTTAAAATAGGGTCAAGCCTTTAAAAAATGTTTAAAAGCCAACATTCAAGTCATTTGAATTTTTTAAACAATAAATGCAAATAATGTTATATTAAATTTTGTACAATCCTCTAATATTATTATTTTAACGCTTAGCAATTATATTCAGATTATATATATATATATATATATATATATATATAT
>Ga0209489_108807_pt1 | contig 13305 bp, 13 predicted proteins | sample SiratrowhiteBW_FD_187527 | JGI IMG/M metagenome (GOLD analysis project Ga0209489, IMG submission 187527) | Root nodule microbial communities of legume samples collected from California, USA - Siratro white BW (SPAdes) (version 2) | ecosystem: Host-associated > Plants > Roots > Nodule | place... | reverse complement strand
ACATGATGCCAATGCACTCACTCCATAGCGCGCGCACATAAAACCCAATAACCTTAAAACAATCAAACCAAGCCCAAATCCAAAGACCACAACATACCAACAAATTCACAACCACTCTAGAACCCCAGAACACAAAAACAGCCCTGCAAACTCCAACAACAACAAAGTTTCCTTTTTTAAAATTTTTATTTTGTTCCTTTTTCAAAGAAGATAAAAACACACCTCTTGTAGGACAGTGGTGATACCAAAACCGAACCCGCAGTGGTGACGCCAAAACCAACAACACAAACGAACCCAAATCGGCCAAACAAACCCTACCAAAACCACAAAGCACAAACAAATGCTCAATACAATAACAATATCAGTAAAAGCAAAAGAAAATGGAAGAGAAAGAATGAGCGCACAGCTTCAAAGCAAACAGAGCACGAACGGACTTGAAATCAAAAATAGAACTGTTCAAATCGAAGCTCTCGAAAATACGAACAAGAGGAAGTAAAATAGAGTAGAATGAGGTGCAGATGGAGGTCGAAAAGTGAAGGAGAAGACGCCGGAACAGTGCCAGGGAGAATACACGCGCAGTGGAGAAGAAGAAAAGTGAAGAAAAAAGGCGCGTTTGAAATAAAATAGACGCACCACGTCGGTTCTGACCTCCCAACTGACGTGGTGCATGCCCTGAAATTAAAAAAAAAAATACTATTAATATACCACGTCGGTTACAAAGCCCAGACCCGACGTGGTGTGTGCCCTAATTTCAACTTTTTTCCCCAATTTTCCCCCAATTTGTTATACAGCATGCACCACGTCGGTTATGAGCCTGTAGCCGACGTAGTGGACAACAATCCCACGTCGGTGGTGGACTCTTAACCGACGTGAGATTCACGCGCCTCCTAGAACTTTTAAAAATTTGAATTTTTCTTTTTTATAAATAGGTCAATGACGGTTGTTTGTGCCAACCGACGTGGGATTGTTCATTTATTTACAAAAATGCCACCACGTTTCTAACTACATCGTTTATCTCTTTAACCGTCATAAAAAGAAGACGTTAAACCCTATTTTTCTACTAGTGTAGCCTTTAGAAAAGTAGTCATCGCATTTCTTTTTCTGGCCATTGAGTAGCTTTCAACTTTCTTTGTTGTTTTCTTTCTTCTTTTGTCATTGTCAAGAGCTCTTATGTCGAGGAGCATTAAATGCATGACATTGAGCATTAAATTCTCTTATCATCTTTATGCCACCTCTTTGACAATTGACAGTCTTTCGCAATAGATCTTTTCACACTAAATACTAGTTAAAAGTGTAAATTGTGTACAAGATAGACAGTTGAGCCAAAGTTGAGACTAGCCATGTTAGAGAAGTTTATGATCATTTTATCTTTAACTCATACTCCAAGGCATTTTTTAAAATTGTAGCTTGTTGTTGATATACGTAGGATAGATGTAGAATATATTTTTTGTTTGTTTACACTTAAGCTTTGGAATTTTCTTCATGCTTGGTAGCTTGAAGTTTCAATTTCTACTTTTTGTCTCAATGATCTTCAATTAATTTATCTGACGGATTAGAACTTCACTCTATTCTCTATCAAATGAAGTATATATATATATATATATATTGTGATCTTAACATTTTTTAGAGGAAACATATCCATTTGTAATTTGATCCGCGCTTATCAAATCCAATTGCTTCACATATTATAAGCACTAAACTTACTATGTTTTTACAATATAATCTAAATATGTTTAAGTTATTATATTTTTCTCTAACATTCCTTCTTATAACTCCTTATGATTTAACCTATTCATGTTTTAATACTTTTTATATATCTTAAAATTTTTGATGTTTTATCGTGTAAGTTTAGTATATATCTTGACCTTTTAAGCTTGTCTAGTACAATTGTTCCTATTTTATTTGTCACCTTGATTTAAGAAATAGTTCTTTTAGTAGTTGATCCCTCCAGTCAAGTGTAAGTAAGTTGGAGTTCCTTAACTATTTTCTCTACAAAGAGTTTATACAATTCATTTTCTTATTCTATCTTGATAATAAGATTTTTGTTAGGTTGTGTTTTTTTTTTTTTTAAATTATTTTAGGTACAAATGGCAAGACATTTTTCTTCTTTTCTTTCAAAATCCACCGTACTTATGACACAAGTTGAAGAGTTCAAAATAGAAAAAGACATGAAAGTATATATAGAGGAAGAAGGAAGAAAGGCAGAAGAAGAAGAAAAAATTGAAGAAAGAAAACAAATTTAAACTATGTATATTATTATTAAAATACAATTGAGTCAACTAAATTGAATTTTTAATAATAATATATAAAAATATATTTAAAATAAAAGATAAAAATGAGAAATGAAAGTTAATTTCAGTAGTATTTTATTCATTTAGGATTATAAACTACTTTAAAAAGCTTTAAAAGGATATGGGTGGATATTATTATGTTTTATCTCCTACATGAAGTCGAGGAGTTAGACAAAAAAATGCACCACGTAAGAGAAAACTAATAAAGAAAAACTTTAGAATTTTAAATGGAAAAGTGCTTTGAAAATATATAAAAGAAGGGGAGCATCTACACCACATTAGTGTTGCTTTGGTATGTGCATTGAAAAGTCGTTGAAACCCACTAATAATGGTTTGTGGTTTCTCTTTTGCTAATAAAATCTTAATTATGGGAGAAACTCATGATTAATTATCCATGGTGCATGAATCTAATCATTCATGAAAAGTAGTAGAAAAAGCAAAATTGATGGCTGCAATGTCGTTCTCTGATACTGATTCTGAAGGTATTATTTATTTTTAGTTCATGGTATCTCTACATCCTAGCATAATTTGACTATTTCAGTGTGATTTGAATCTTCTGCTGACTCAGGATCCCCATGACGTAGACAATTTATATATCAATGAGCCAGTCAAACTTTTTGTTCAAGAGTATGACACATGGCCTAAAAATATTATCTTAAACGAACTATCCTACCAGTTTTCACAATATAGTTTAATCTTCTTTATCAAACGGGAGAGATCCATTAATCAAACATATGCTAGCTGGAAATGTAATTAGAATGGTGACCGTACAGCGGCGGCTAATTAATATATAGATTAATTTTATACTTTTGAAGAATCACTACAAAATTATGTACTAACCAAAAAACTATTAAATATTAATTGTGTTTGTTTACTTTTAATTATACAATTTGAGTCAATAAATGTGAATTTTGCTAATTGGATTTTTCTTTATTGTAAATGGTCGATCTTAATTTCTTAAGTCTTAGTTGTGTCAATTGAGTCTCATAATATTACAATAATATAATTTTAGTTTTAAATTTTAATTGATAGAGATACTAAAAATTATAATATTGTAATATTATATAATAGTATATAATAGTATACTAATAGTATATTATTATATACTAATATACATTATCGATAGTATATAATATATACTTTTATGCAATATAATACATAATATGTATACTAATATACCTTATTCGACTTCACTATAATATGTTTACTTTTGGAAAATAGAAGAAACTCCAGTTTTTTAATGCTCAAATCCAACTTTTATGTTTGATAAAATAAAGGTAATCTAATATATATTTTATTAACAAAGTTAATATTAATATGCTCAATTATTTTAATTTAATAATTAAATTTCATTTATTAATATGTTCCACTTATTTAATCACAGTCACTTTATTGCGTTAAATACAATTATTAAAATCGAACTATTAATTGTGATAAATAATTATACAGTATTAAATTATTACTCCGTCGTATTTTAGTTTTAATTTTATTAATTAATAAATATAATATCTGTATCTTACTATTGTAATGGAGACTTTTAACTACGGTTAAAAGAGGGTTTTAAAACAGTTTTATACTCACTGTTTATAAAGATTTTTTTTTTCATGTTATATCATTTAATTTAATGATGATTAAATCCATTGTTAATGATGGTTTCCAACCATTCTCATAACATCACTTTAACAACAATGTACTGGTGTAAAAGTTTTCATTGAGGGATAGGAATAGAGGTGGGGGATTTGAGGAACAAAACACAATGATGATATACGAGCGAGAATAAGGGTAAAGGAAGCATCATCATTTTTCATGTTTTTAGAGACTATTCTAGGTCAAACTCAAACTGCTATCATTTCTTAATATTTTACTTTTAACGAAAATTTTAGATCAATTATCATTAAAAAATTGCATTTATATATAGAATTAGCATCACGTCACTCTACCATTTGGCTTTAGGCAACAATCCAAAAATATTGTCTTAAGCCAAAACACTGTTGTCTAAATATTAAGAAACATTTGGACAATGGTTTTGCAGTTGTAGGGTATGTGTCTATTGTCGTAGACTATAAGCAACAATTTTTTCTCTAAGGCAACACTTTTTGTAAAATGTTGCCTGTGATACTGCATTAGATAACATTTTTACTGAGGCAACACTTTTTGCAATGTTGTCTATTGTTTAGACAACGTTTTACAAAATGTTGTCTATTGTTTATGTCACACTTATTTACTTGTTGTATGTTATTTAGACTACACTTATTTAGTTGTTGTCTATTGTTTAGACCACACTTTTTCTATTGTTTAAGTCACATTTATTTATCTATTATCTATTATTTAGGCCACATTTATTTATCTATTGTCTATTATTTAGGCCACGTTCATTTACCTGTTGTTTATTGTTTAAACCATATCTATTTATATGCTACCTTTGCTTAACTATTCAAATTGTATATTTATTCTACATTTATAATAGCTTTTAAAATTTAATTATTCATTTATTTATATTGTTTAACTATTCAAATTAATTTATTTCAAATTTATAATTATTTTTAAATTTTAATTATTTATTTATTTATTTATAATATTTTAAAAGTTGGAGATATAAATATAATATTTTCAAATAAACAATATAAACATACTAATTGAATAAATAATTATATGAATAAAAACAAAATAAGGATAGTAAGAAACATATATTTCAAAATGCAGTTTGATTTTGTGATTAGCTACATACATAAAACATTCTTTCTTAACTAGAATTCAAAATAATTAATAGCACCATTTAAAGAAATTTTCAAAGTTCTTTCATCTATTTCCTTCTCCTCTTCAATATCACATCCACCTCCTCCCCAATTTTTTAAAACAATTAAGTCATATTTCATCATCATCATCATTAAGTTGATCCTAAAATTAAACATATAAATAAAATAAATAAAAGACTCATAATCAAAACTTCATCCTCGTCATCAAGTTGATTCTAAAATTGAACATGTACATAAAAGTAATAAAATACCCATAATCAAAATTGTGAAATACTGAACAATTAGAACCAAAACATACCCAAAATCAAACTTCATCCTCATCATCAAGTTGATTCTAAACTTAAACATACATATACATAAAACAAATAAAATATCTAGAATTAAAACTACGTAATTCTGAACTGTCAGAACCAAAATTGATTTCTTGCAAAGGTTTGTTAGCTTAAATTTTAACATGGCATTGAGATAAACAACAAGGCTTTTCAATTATTATCACAATCACAACTCTTTCCACAAGATTTAGGTTCGATAAAAGAGAACAAGAACGTTGAAATAACAAAAACAAATGGTGAAACAAATATAAATTGGTTACAGTAGTATAGTGCAAAATGACTATTTATTATGAATTCCTAAAGAATATTTAAGCATAATGTTAATTAATTAACATATATTCAACATATTCAGACCTTTATTTATCTACATATTGGAAGTTATCCAGCCTATTAGTGTTGAAAAATGTAATACAATATCAACTTAAAAATATAATTCATTAAGATTTAATCCAAAGATTGTTACTTGGCCATGACAAGGAACATGAGTGAAAGTAGATGATTGTGAAACAGTTGAACTATTTTCTTTTGCAAAAATACGTGACATCATATGTTCTATATCATTGTCATTCAAATCGGGATTTTGCTGCTTAATCAACAATTTCATCATTTCTTCTAAAGATTGAATCTTCTTTTGCAAGCCATTAATTTTAACAACAGCTTTCTGAACAACAACAACTTCTTGATTCTTTTTTTTGTATTGTTGGTGTCATAGTCCTTCCATAACAACAAACCTGACCATGTCTTTCTTTTCCAAACATTGTTCAAATGCTTTTTCCACAGTCTCACTTGATGAGTTTTGCATAGAAATTTCAAGCATAGACTGAAATATGTATATATACATACAAAATTTAATAATTAAAAATATGGAGCACTTAGACATATTGTTTACATTGAAATAAACTTATAATAGCATCCTGTGTTTCATCATCCATTGGTTTTCCATTTCGATTAGGATGACCTTGATGAGATTTTATAAACATTTCAACTTTACTAACTTCTTCTCCATCCTTTTTCCCAGCATTCTATATGAATTCAATATTAATAGTGAATATTTGTACACATATCACAACTCTTTATATTTTGTACAAGATGTATAAGATGAGAGAGAAGAAATTAGTACAACACCAATTCAGCTCTAACTTTAGCAAAGTTTACTGGTCACATTCTATGCATGCTTTTGCTTTCTCCTATTTGTTGCATTTTTTTTCACTGATGCTCTATAATCTAGATAAGAAAAATATACTATCAGCAGGTTTGGAGATTTCATTACAGTTGTATCAATCAAAATATATAAATCAATGATTTGTTAATGGCAGCAAAGAGATATTCTCATAACTGGACCGTAGTGTTTTTCTAGTATTTAATTAGCTGCTTGAAATGATGTTCGAGAATGCCTTGTGGACGATGTTTCAGTCGTTCCTTCATGGTTAAATATTTTCCAAAATGTAGTCTTTTGGTATACCATTTGTAGTGCCTCTATGCATCTTTTATGCGAGTAAATATTGTCCTCTCTCCTTTCTCTGAAATAATAATTTTTTCCTGAACATAAACACAACTCATTAATATCTCATACATATTAAATTCTTAGACAAATAATTGATTCAAATACCTGCACATAGTTCCATATGCGTTCCTTATAATCCTTGACTAAAGCCTTGAAGTTTGTATAAATCAATGGACAAAAGTCTGCATTTCTAGCTATGGTCCCTAGAAAATAACTGAGATCAGACACCACTTTGTTAGTAAGACCAATTGGTTCTCTATCTTTGTCCAAGATAATCTTTAGGTGATCTTCAATATCTCTTGAATGTATTTGTAAGCATTGAGTCGATCCCCGAGTTCTTTTTTTGCTTGTGCCTGTTTCAACATGTGTTTGCAAGGGACTCATTTTCAATTTGGTGAGTTGTAAAGATGAATAAAGACAGAAACCACATAAGCAATTATTTAATATACAATTAATTTTTTTCTATCTCTAGGAAGCATTTATTTTTCAATGTATGTAGAATCTAAAACATTGTTGCCATGTTTAAGAAACCCTAACATCTAAAATGTGGAATAAATTAAAACTTTTATTCACAAACAGAGAAGCACAAGAGGGGATAAATTTAAACTAACATGTCTCTTGAAGTAATTTCTTAACAATCATAGTTGTAAAATATATTATTCTTATCAAAACCACACCAGTAGAATGATATGAGATATCTTATCAAAACCAAAACATGTATATGAAGTTAAAATTATTACCTTCTTCAGCAGTTATTTCATGGTTTAATTCTTCATTCAAACTTTGGTCTTCGACAATTGTTTCTTTTTCAAATTCTGTTTGTTACAGCTCATTTTCTTCATTTTCTTCTTCAACAATTGCCTTACATTTTTATCCTTTTGATTAAGAAACTCAGCAATCAACATTAATCCACATAATGTGGTTGGTTAGTTCGTTTTAGCAGTAAGTTGATGACGAACCATTGACTCGTAATCTTGTGTGAAAGCCTTTTTCTTTTGTCATTTGTCTTTAATTTATCATGTTCCACTACTGGCCTCTTTGTAGATTTCCTTTTCTCAGTCATATTATTATTCACCTCTGCTAGTGCTCCTTCCTTTGGTGGATGTTGTTTGGAAATTGAATTGCCAACTTCAAGTAAGGAGGCCTCAATGCTTTCAATCTTTGATTTCGGGTTTTCTTATTTTGCTACCTTTTTTATTTCTTGCTGTTTCACTTTTTTTTGTTGCTATTTGGAACGAACTTCTCCCAAAGATCTTGAAATAGCTAGTATCTTTGCTCTTGACTCATTAATGGCTTGTAGTGTTGTCTTATTATTTGAACTTTGTCCTTTGCTTTTACCTTCCAAAGCTTCAATTGGCATCACATTTTGACTAGGTTGTTTAGGTTCTTCCACACTAGAAGTAACAGTCTTCTTATTTTGGCATCCCACTTCAAAATTGGACAATTTAAACTGTCCATTATGAACAACCTTAGAATCCTTAGTTGCCTCAATCCCTTTTTCACGTTTCACACTAAGCCTCTTAAGTAATTCCTTGCTTGATCTAACTTATGGTAAATCCAAATAGTCATCATTCCACCTTCACGTTGCTTGATCTAACTGCACCTTTTCCTTCCTGAAAATTAATTTTCTTTTTTGAGCGTACTTCCTTTCCCATTGTCTAAAAAGCCAAAAAAAAAAAATTGTCATTGAATTTTGATTTAGATTACTCCAATATAAGGTGATGAAACATGGTCATAAGATTTGAACATGGTATTCAAATTCATCATCCATTACAAAGTGAACAAACATGTTTAACACATTTCACATTTAGAATTAATATCCATATTTTCACATTTAATGAAATCAGCAACTAAGCTAGTTTAAGGCAACTTTTTATTAAAGCATGAAGATATAAACTACAAGACAATGACATCATTTAACCATATATATATATATATATATATATATATATATATATATATATATATATATATATATATATATATAAGTACCTATTTTTAGTCCATGAAGTCAAATAAAGTTTCATCAATATCATCTTCAGGAAAAATAATTTCTTCCCCTAAATTGGAAGGTTTATGAAATATTGTGACAGGCATGTCTTTCCTAACCCAATTCAGTTCACTGCCATTATTTGTAGCATTTACTTCAACACCATTTGATTAGTCACATTGTTCACTCATGTTAAATAAATCTCTTGGAACCTTTTTCAAAGCATAATGTTTATTTGTATCTAAAGGGTCTTTGATGTAAAAGCATTGTTTGACTTGAAAAGCCAACAGAAAAGGATCATTTTGGTAAAATTTTTTGTTAAAATATACACTAGTAAGTTCATATTTGTCCTCTTCAACCTCAAACCAATCGCATTTGAACATGACAAACTTGAAATTACTAACTCAAATATATCTTTGATTGCACCATAATATGTTATGGGTTCATTTTTTAGATTATCATCCTTTGCACTTGCAAAACTTGAAGTCTATGAAACCAATGTTACACCAAATGTTTTAGTTTTTGTGTTTGGCATCCCACTTCATAGTATGAAATTTGTATCCATTAATAAGGTAACCTGAAAACCACTTTGCAACATTACTTGGTCCTCTAGAGAACTCTTTAATTTGAGATGACACATCTTCTTTCAAGGCTCTAGTTTTGAACCATTCACTAAATTCTTGATTTCGTGTTTTGGCCTTCCCCCACTTCCCTCCTTTATTGGTTCTATTAACACTCTCATCAAAATCTCTACAAAAACAATGATATATTATTGGTTAAAACTATATAAGTTATTATGGTCATAATTACGACATTCTCTATTTAATCTTGTTTCTACACCTGTAGGCAAATATCTTGAACAAAAAGTCAAAGCTTCTTCTGCCAAATACCCTTCAGCAATAGAACCTTCGGGATAAGCTTTATTACAAACATAACTCTTCAATCTACATAAATATCTTTCAATAGGGTACATCCATCGAAATTGAACGGGGCCTTCTAACCTCACTTCATTTGGCGAATGAATAGGTAAGTGAATCATTATATCAAAAAAGCTAGGTGGAAAAATCATCTCTAATTGACAAAGTGTTTGTACTACTTCTTCCAAGTAATCCATATCTTGCAACTGTATAACCTTTTGACATATGGACGAAAGAATGAGCCAAATCGAATTAGAGGGTTAGCCACTTCATGGGGCATTGTGTTTCTTATTACCATAGGTAGTAAGTAATGTAACATGAAATGTGCATCATGACACTTATAACCAGATATTTTTCTATTAGTAACATGCACCCACTTTGAAATATTTGACACACTTCCATTTGGTAACTTTGCATCCTTAAAAACACCATGAAAGATAGTTTTCTCATGAGCATTTAGTGAAAGACAAGCTATTGAAAACTCTATCCGACCTTTACCAATCTCTCTTGGATGAAGACCTTTTCTTATTCCCATACTTTGCAAATCATAACGAGCATTAACATGATCTTTTGTCTTCCCTTGAATGTTCAAAAGAGTGCCCACAATACTATCACAAATGTTTTTTTCTCAATATGCATGACATCAAAATTGTGACGTAATTTTTTTGTCACCCAATAAAGCAACTCAAAAAAGATTGATCTCTTTTTCCATGGATCATCACTTGTATTCTTTGCATTCTTTCCAAAAAGATTTATGAAATCTTTTAATATCCCTAGGATTTCTGTCCCTTCTAACATGTGTGGTGTAGACCTAAGTTCTTTTTTCCCATTAAAAGACTTCTTATTAGATCTCCAAGGATGGCTCATTGGTAAAAAAACACGATGGTCAATATAACACATTTTATTTCAAGTAGGACGAATTAGTGTCATAATTACAATATGCATAAGCTAATCTTCCTTTCGTGCTCCAACCTGACAACATAGCATACCCAGGATAGTCACTAATAGTCTATAAAAGAGCTGCACGCATTTTAAACGTTTCATTTCTTTAAGCATCATATGTCTCCACTCCAAACTCCCATAAATCTTTTAGCTCCTGATTCAGTGGTTGAAGGTAGACATCAATATCATTTCCTGGTGATTGTGGCCCAAGAATCAACAAGAGTAGCATTGTATATTCAAGTTTCATGCACAACCACAACAGAAAGTTGTACACCACCATCATGACGGGCCATGTGCTATGTGATATGCTCATGGTCCTAAATGGATTAAAGGTTTAGGAAAGGAACTTCTCCACTCATATGAGATTTTGCAGAGATGTTGGTTAGTTAAATAAATACTAATGGTGTTGTTAATGGTTATTCTAATCTCAGTGCTTATGCTAGACGCTTTAGAAGAAGTAGGAATAAGCATATAAGTAACTTTTTTTTGGGATTAAAAAATCTTTATATGCTAATATGGTGGGTACTATTTTGGTTATTGAGATTTTTTGGATTACTGGCTATAGGTGTGTTTGGCTTGAGTATGATTTTGCTTTGTTTTGTCATGTTTTTTCCTCTCCTTTAGGAATCAAAACAAATGTCAATTTAAATACACATTTTCCCTTAACCCTCCAAAATGCTTTTAAAAAGAAAACTATGACAATATTTTAAGCTTAAACTGGACAATACCTTGGATGCAATGACTAACTTTAACGATGTTATTTCAATAAACTTGAGGTCAGAACACTCTAGCGTTGTCTACAGGAACCACATTCCCTTAACCCTCAACTGGGTGGGCTTGTTCTGCTACACTCAATCCCACTTCGCTTGGGAGTCAAGACCAATGTCAATTTAAATACATCTTTCTTTCTTAACCCTCTGAAGTTCCTTTAAGAATAAAATCGTGATAGAACTTTAAGCTCAAAAGTGACCAATACCTCAGATGTAGTGATTGACCTTAACGATGTCATCCAAAAGACTTTAGGTGGAAACAATCTCTTATGATGGATTTTAAGGTTTCACAAATCTTTATTTATTTTAATAAACAAGAAAAAGTAAATAAATTTATTTTAAATAAATAAAATTTTCATATTTGTTTGAATTATTTGTTGGACCCATAAATCACTTCGTTTATCAATGGACTTTTGCGGACCATATACATATCTAGAAAAAAAAAAAAGGAATACTATTTGTTTTTCAAACGGAACTTATCTAACTCATTTAAAAGCAGAATTTATAAACAGAACCTTAAAGCCAAAACCGTTTGGTTACTCACTTTTATTAAATATGAAGAGAACATCAATAATTTAAAATGGAGATAATATTGTATATGTTGCGAAAAATGTAATATAAGTTAAACTCTGTTTCGTATGTGACAAAAAAAAAAAAGTATCTAAATGATGTAACGTCAACAACAATAAACATTTTGACACTAAAATATAAACAGAATATAACCAAAACTTATAAATAAGATAAGTGATAAAAGTAATTAAACCTTAGCTTTAATATCGCAATCAATTGCATATTTAGGGTTGAATAAGAATATTATTAATATTTGTGGATAGTATTTCTAATCATAACGATATTAATATGGTATATATATGAAATATTAATACAGTATACCGGAATTAGTTGTCTTTATAAAATAAAAAATATGAAATAATAGATAAAATAAATAAAGAATAATAAAAGAATATATTAAAATATAAAGATTAATACTAGAAAAAAAAAACTACAAACTATAAACTAACTTGTAGTTTTTAGACTAATTTTTTTAAAGTAAATTAATTTGAATATGTTATCGAATACTTTATTAATTAAAATAAATTATAAATTACTCAAATAATTTAATTATTCTTTAAAATAAACTCCCAACTTGTAATCAAGCTGAACGAATTACGTAATATTATATCAATGTCACTTTATCCCTCCCGTGATAAAGGGAACATTAAATGTTTTTGACATCTGCTTATTGATAGTTTATTTTTCAACAAATAATATATATTGTTAATAACGTTGAAATATTTTTTTGTTAATAATGAGAAGGTAGCTATTTTTAAAAGGTTATTATTATTATTATTCCATTTTTACTACTTTTAGTATTAATGTAAATGTGTTTTTTTTTTTTTTAAATATTATTTATAAGATTGTAGGCTACGTACTTCCATCAAGGAAAATAACCTCATAAATTATGAAAACTTGCTTTCGGAATACTAGCTTATCATTTGAAAATTTTAGCTAGCTTACCAAAATTTAGGTCTCCTAAACAAAAAAGCATAAGCTCCCTTTTGTTTTCCTTTTTCTTTTTCTTTTTAACAACCAAATTGACTTTGATGATTCTATTCGTGTTTACTTTTTTAATTTATTTTGGGCATTGTGTTATTTACATGATAACGTTTACATCAATAAATAACATGTCTATAATGACATTCGTAACCATTTCCTATTATTACGATATGTCTTATATATCGCAGTTAAGCTTTGTAGATATTTTTCAATTGTGTTTTTTTTTTTTTTTTTTATTGTGGTTTTTTT
>Ga0209489_108805_pt1 | contig 13309 bp, 4 predicted proteins | sample SiratrowhiteBW_FD_187527 | JGI IMG/M metagenome (GOLD analysis project Ga0209489, IMG submission 187527) | Root nodule microbial communities of legume samples collected from California, USA - Siratro white BW (SPAdes) (version 2) | ecosystem: Host-associated > Plants > Roots > Nodule | place: USA... | reverse complement strand
TAAACTTAGTTTTATTCGACTTAAGAATTCATATTTGCATTTGTAAATCTAATCACTTCAATTCTTTTCACTCTTATAAGCTAAAAACATTATTTCGCTAGCTTACCCTTGCTTTTCTTGTTGTTTCGTGAACTGCGATGATTGTACTATGTACATGAGCAGGTGCAGATGCAGGTTTAGGAGCACCTTAAGGATGATATATTCTTAAATCGATCTCCTTTTGTTTTGTATATATGCTTTTGTTGTAGTTAAAGACTCTATAACCTTGAGATGATTTTCCTTTTGTCATGAGAATAGTTATACATAACTCTGATATATCTGAACACTTTTTGTAGTATCTTGAACCTTAAATGGATGTTAATACTTGATAACAGACAAAAGTTATAGAATTTTTGGGTTGTTACAATAACCTTCCACCTGAACCAACTTGCGTGGTATTTTTGCATTTTTTTTATTTTTTGTCTTCCCTATCTCAAATTTAATTAATCAATTCACTTCAATACACTTTTTTTCAAAATCAATTCCATTTGTTTTTCTTACTTTTTTTCCTTTTTTTCTCTCCCCTACAGTTAATCAAGATAGTTTTTCCCTTTACAATTTTTTAATCCTCCCCATTCACATACACATTTGAAAAAACCCTCCTCGATTTGAATTCCATTTTTAATAGATTTTTTTGACCACACAAAATTTTTTCTTTTATTTTTTCCTATTTTTAAATATCAAATTTACACTACATATAATTTTATTCATTTCATATTTTCTACTACATTTCTTAAAATCCTTTCAAAATTTTAATTCTCCATTAACAATAAACAACCATAAAATTTTTATATTTCTTTCAATTTTAAAATTTTAAATTATTTCAGTTCTCTTGACAATCAAATTATATTCCACCCTACATAATTTTATAATTTTTACCAAATTATATTTAAATTCTCTACATGACCAAAATATTAAAATTTGTCTCTCCCCATTTTTATTTTTAGTTTTTAAGAGATATTTTTATCTACAAAAATATATTTATATTTATTTAATAACAAAAATTTAATTTGATAATTATTTTGATCATAGTAACTATTTTATTTAATAACTAAAAATTAATTTCTAATTAATTTTTTCTTGTGATAAAAATTTATTTCCAAACCACAAACGGAAAACAAAGGTTAGAGCTTGTTTATTTGGGACCAATTTCAAAGGTTGGAGCTTGTTTGTTTGGGGACCAATTTTCGACCTACACCAGAAAAAAGAAACAAAAAGCCTTCGATTTTATATGAACCAAATTCTGGGTAGTTTTTTTTTTTTTTAATTTATTTTTTTCAGGAAAAGCAAAACAAAGTTTAGAATTCGACAGGAGCCAAGTTCTCTTCTGCTACAAGAAATCTTTCTACTGCAAGAAATAAAATCAAATTCAGTCCACTGGATTTTTTCCCCTATCTGTACCATTTCAGGAAAAATTTTGAAGAAACAGGCCAACCATTTATAAATTGCATAAATCCAACATTGTAAGTTTTTTTCTATAATTCCTAAACAAGAATGTTTTTATTAGGTAAAATATGGCTAGAATTATTATCAGCTTTGCTAATTAATTTGATCTAAAGGAAGCAAAAATAGTTTGGAAAATTTAATGGAAGGCAAGATAGGAGATGATAATAGTAGTAAGGTTGTGTTCATAAAAACAGAATAATCCAATATAATCCAAACTGCATTTTATCATACTAAATTTCTTTAAAATTGCAATCCAAACTGAACTACATGCATTTTAAATTTTTGATATAATTTATTTTTGTTCAAAACTTGAAATAGACTTGATTCTGCATAAAGCGTATCTTTCTCTTTATTGTTGTATTTATTCTTGTAGATACTTTAAAATAAAACTTTGAATTTGATTCTTTCCAAATACTTTCAATATTGCTTAAGAAAACAATTCAAAATATAATTTAAAACAGAATTACATTCCTTATTAAGTTGTTACTATAGAATTGATTATAACCCATATTTAATTTTAGTATTTCTAGACATTGAAAGCTATCTCAAACTATTTATATTTATCCAAAAAACTTAATTATTATGACTTATTTATTTTTAATTCAAGTTATCATTGCATGTGATCTATTAGATCGTTTTATCATTGAGACTTTCTATAATTAAAATATAATCTATAAAACTTTCAATCAAACAAAACACATGTTAAAAAATTCATATATACAAATAAAATACCTAAAATGCTTATTATTATCGATATATATATATATATTCTAATAACATAAAAAAAGCTGTCTTATCTTGTTAAGATGAGTTATGTAAGAAAATTTGATTTTGACTATGAACCGTAAAGAAAGGAAGTAAAATTAAGATTATGAAATGTTACTTTGATCGGTTTCTTATGGTTGATGTTGTGTTGTTTATATAAAAGAAATTAGGATGTAATTAAATATTAAAATTGTAAGGACAAATCCTTTTACAAATAAAGAATACAGAGAAAAAAAATAAAATTAACTATTCATAAATTTTAAAATTATAAAAAAATATAAACAATTATTTTATTTGTTTTATTTTTCTTTATCAAATTTTCTTATGAAAAGTTCCCATCACCATGTCCATCTGAGTTTATTTGTTTTTTTTTTCTTTTTAATATATACCTTTTGTGCAAAAAGTAGTAAATAAATTCATCAACGTTGAATTGTTAAAAAGCGGTTATACAATAAAATATTGTTTAAATGACGTGTCACGTGTCAAAGATAAATGAAAAATATAACTTGCAGCCGTTGATATTTAAGTTAATTCTACTTTTATTCTTTTATGTGTCCATATATTGCTTTAACTATAGTTACTTCCTCATAATGGCACGTAATAATTAATTTTGCATTGAATTGTTTCTGTATACAAAATGGAATCAATAGCAATTAATAATTGTATTAATATTTATTAAATAATAATTATATTTTTTCAATAAAAATGATAATTCTATAGGAGTAAAGGTGAGATTTTTTACCCCACTAACATCCTTCTATTTTTTATTTCCTTCGATTTTATTTTTATTTCTCTCAATAATACTATTTTTTCTTTAATTTTTGAAATAACATTTTTTTCATTTTTTTATTTTCAAATAACACTCTTTTGTTGACATTTTTTACTACACTAACACTTATTTATTTTTTATTTCTTTCAATATATCTCTTTATTCTCTAATTCTTGAAATAACACTCTTTTTTATTTTTTATTTTTTCTACAGTGAAATAACACTCTTTTATTTAATTTTATTTTTTATTTTTATTTTACAGTTAGTACATTAATTATGATTATTATTTTTGTTTTATTTTTTCTTTTTTACGATTTTGTAATTGTATTTTATTATAATAATTTACTGGTTGTATTTTTGTATTAAAATTGATATTGGAAGAAAAAATTATAATAAATTATAAAATTGTTATTGGAATTAAAATTTGTATTATTCATTTGTTAAAAATATATCTAAATAATTAATAGTAAAAATAAAATAAAATTGTTGAAGTATTTTTGTAAATAAATATTAATGAAATGGCTTAAAGATTTTAAATAAAATTTAATTTATTTACCAATTGCTTTTAATGTTATGTTTATTACTTAAAAATGGTTAATTATTGAAATGATGAAATACACTAAAGAGAAAAATAAATGACAATCATATATTCACTAAATAGTTTAGTTAATGGTACACAAAATGAACATTTCATATTTTTCATATAATAAGAACTTTATTGTATAAAAATTATATAATAAACTTAAATATAAAAATTCATACATTCACCATGTATTTTAAAATATACTTCTCCAAATAAAATTTATTGAAAATATCTTCATAAAATTACAAATAAAATAAATTAAAATAAAGTTTTTCCAACAATTCACTTGAGACTCACACCACCTGTCAAATCATCTGTCGCAAGTTTAAAAATAAAACAAACACCACACAAAAATAAGGATAAGCTAGAGAGTTTTTTAAAAAAATATATTTTCATAACTTGGATTTCTATCTTAACCAAAGACACTAGACTCTCTACTTCCAGAAGACTCATGTATTGAGTTAGACTCAGAGGTTTGCACCTGTCATATACCATCCATCTGTTCCGATCAGCTCATATTTCAAACTTCGGATACAGTTTGTCACGATCAGTTCCTATTTCAAACCTCCGGTACAGTTTCCATATGCACAGGGTTAATCCATATGTCCTATTCTGATAAGCTCATATTTCAAACCTCGGACATGACCATATGAACCTCCTTCGACTCTTCACTAACTGGTAAACTTCGTCTATATGAATCCAATGTACTAGTAGAGTCAGGATACCTCCTTAAATAGATCGAATCCCCAAACAATGCATGTCTTAATAATCTCAACACGGGAATCTCCTTTCTTGAAGATACTATGTCTTGATCACATACCACATCATTCACAGACATTGATATTACATCATTTCATACATAAACATTCATTCCATTCAATTCATATTTAATAAAATAAATAATTACAATATATATCAAAAACAGTCAAACTAGCTTTCCTTACCTCTATAGTGTAGAGATACTCAAAGAACTTCCAAAAATCTAAAATCACGGGCAGCCTAACTCTGTTCAAGAATTTGATCGAACACTTTTGATTTACTCAACGCTAGGAATCTAGGGGTGTCCTCTGATTGGTCAATCTGATAACCTATGAGATCACAAATCTAGAGAGAAGGTAGTAAACTTTAGAAAGAATTGTTTGAGAGATGATGGTTTTGATAAGAATGAAAATGTATATCTTCTTAAAAGAAAGAAAGAGTTGATAGTTTTTATAAACAAAATATCTTGTTAGAGATAGTTGGTGGTTTTTATAAAAATAAAACAGAATATCTTCGAGAGATAATATCTTCTCAGAGGGACGGTTGATGGTTGTTATAAAAATAAAAAGTAAATAACTAACTTTTATTTACTTAAACAACTTTTTTATTATAAAAATAAGTGTTATCTTATTTATCTCTAAAATTAAATTTTAGGTTAGTTTTTATTTCATAACTATTTTTTAGGATATTACACAAAATACTTTGTGTGAAATGAAACATAAATTTTATCTTTATCAAAACTCAAATTTTATCTTTATCAAAAAATCAATTACATCTTTATTGAAAATCAAACATTACTAGAAAATTGCCAAATAGTGACCGAAATTAGTGATTAAAAAAATCGGTCACTATCGGTGACCGAATCAGTGACCGAAAAAATCGGTCACAAATTCGGTCACAGATTCGGTCATAGAATCGGTCACAGATTCGGTCACAAAATCGGTTACAGATTCGATCACAGAATCAATCATAGAATCGGTCACAGAATCGGTCACAGAATCAGTCACAGATTCGGTCACAGAATCGGTCACAGATTTGATCACAGAATTGGTCATAGATTCGGTCACAGAATCGGTCACAAGATAAAGTCACAAAAACGGTTACAAAATCGGTCACTATACATCAGCGACCAGCAAAATAGCGACTGAAACGTTTGATCACTAAATCGGTTATTGTTTTAATCAGTGACCGATTTTAGTCATTTAATTACCGATTTTTAAGTCACTATTAATAATTTTTTTAGTAGTGAAATTTTATTTTTATATAAAATCAAATGATATCTTTAATAAAATATCAAATTTTATCTCTATCAAAAACCAAATTCTATCTTTATCAAACATCAAAATTTATATTTATAACAAATTAAATTTTATCTTTATCAAAATTTTATTTGATTTTTCTATTAATTATTTAGATTTTTTTAACAAACTAAAAATACAAATTTTAATTCAAATAAAAATTTTATAATTTATTATAATTTTGTCTTCCAATATCAATTTTAATATAAAAATACAACTACAAAATTATTATAATTTATTATTACAAATTTAAATTTATTATAAAATATAAAATAAAATAATTTATCATTTTTTCCTATTATAATCAATTAGTTAAAAAACCTATAAAATATTTTATTTTATTTTCTTTGTATTCTTTTTTATAATTTTAATTTAATTATTTTTATATTTTTTTATCTTAATTTTAATAAATTAATAATTATAAATTTTAATAAATATTATAGAAAAAAAGAGTGTTATTACAAGAAAAAGAAGTGTTATTTCAAGAATTAAAAAATAAAAAAGTGTTATTGAGGAAATTAAAAAATAAAAAAATGTAAGTGAGATAAAAAAATTCTAAAGGTAATACACAGCTTTAGAAACTAAAATTTAAATATTTTACAAAAGTAACTTTTAGTTTTAAAAATCAGAGTGACAAACAAATTTGTATTCCATTAAAGAATTCAAATTTGAAATTTTCAATTGATTTTGAATAGCCAAGTGTAATATCTATTACCAAAATATACAGAAAACTATATTAGTCGCTTGAGATAATTATGTGGTTTTTATGCGGGCAAACAATAAGCTAATTCAGTATCATCAGAAAATCAGAAGATTACTCACTGCAAATTGCCTACATCAACCTAAATCAAGGGAACTAGAATACATGGATCCTATCAAAATTCTAATGCTGTAACACGCTTCTATCATTAATGTAATTTGTAATTTGGTGGGTATAATGACTTTGTAACGGGTACCATATTTGAGATTGTAATGTTTTGTTTTATATTACTAGAGATTCAACAGAGAAATAAACATAAAGTCATTTAATAATATATAAATTTTATCATTTAAATTGATTTTATAAAATTTATGATAAATTTAAAATTTATTTTTTAAAATAGTAAGAGAGTTTATCCTAACAAGTTATTAATTAGATCAGGTTATTTTTAAATATATAGTCTCACACAGGAATTAAACAGTGAAAAAAATGTGATGGAGATCTCACATCAATAATTAAATACAAAGTTTTAATAATATATAAATAATTGCAAATCTCATCTTATAAGTTAAATTAAATTAAATTTAAAGTTGATTTACTAAGATTTATAAAATTTGTAATATCCCTAAAATAATTTGTTTTATTTATTTTATTATTTGTTAATTAAAATCATTTGAAACACCAGGATATAGGAAATAATCACATGCTAACCTTTTAACTGATTTTTATTACATTGTTCTTCAAGATTGCTCATTCAATTCCATAACTATTTACTAAATATTTTTCATATATTCCAAGTTAACAACACTAATTATCATAAGCATTAGAAGAAAATATTAAAGTGAAACATTTATCAACATTATTTAAATCACAAAAGCATGTTATTTAATAAATAGATTGATATTTATATACATATGGACCTCAACATATGAAAATAAAATTTTTCTCTTTCCTGTCACAAAAAGTAAACACAGGGAATTGAGGGTATTTTAACATAAAAATCCTAAAAACCAATTTTCATAACCTACACCACCCGTAAAGCAAATTGTTATCTCGTAACTTGGACTTGGACTGTGCCTTCAATATTACATAATATATAATACTGAACTTTAGTTTTTGTTATTCATGCTCTATATTGCCCAGGTTTTTTATATCATTGTTGCCATCACAGTTTTTATTGTTCACTTATTTATTCATATGCAACACTTTAAGACATGTGTATCTCCTCTTTTTTTACATATGGATGATGTAACTCATTTATAATAAGTCTGTATCTGGGCAGATGTTTTAAAATATTTTTAAGTTATATTTAGATTTTGTTTTAAATACTGGTCGCACTAAGGATTTTGGGTTTTGGGTTGGAGATAGACTGAGATTGTAATTCTTATTTTAGTTTTTGCGATGACCCATTAATTTCAGAATTATGTCACTTTATAAACAAGGGTTGAAATGTTCTTAAATACTTCGACTAATTTAATTTTTTATAGTTGATAAAAAAATAGTAAAATAACATTACACAGCACCTGATATGACAAAGTAATTGCCTAAAGAATTAAGCAGTATATACCAATTTGCGTGGTAAAAACTTCTCTTTCTGAACCTCTTAGTCAAAACTTTACTCAACAGATGTTTCTTCAGTCTTCATTGCTTTTTTTTTTTTAACGAAAAAGAATTAAACTAATAATGAAAGTAGTTTAGAGGTATTCCAACCCTTATATAAAAGAAAGAAAACCCCTACTTCTTACAAAAATATGATAATCTAAAAAACCAAAAATCCATTGCAATGAAATAAATCTAAACATAACCTATTCCAATCAATCATACTAACTTACAAGTAAAACTTAAACAAGGAATTACATTACAAAAAACACAATTACAAAGCAAGAATAAGTGACCATAGAATAGTGTTGATAGATCCATTACCTGACTAAAAGACACATGGTGCACAATAAAGCATAAACACTTGTGTAACTGATTCATTCATTGCTTGCAAGAACATGTTGTCTCTATAATTTCTGATACATCTTCAGCATGGATAAGATGTTCACCTTCACTGATGTCTTAATGTTGTATTGGATTTTTTTAACAGCGAATATTAAATTAATGAGCGTATTTTAGAGGTGTCTTAACTCTAATACGAAAAGAAAAAGGTCTTAATGTTAATGTTGTATTGGTAACATTGGTCTAGATTCAAACTGAAGAAGAGAGAATTTGTCTTTAATTATTGTTGTTTTATATCTTATAGAGCAAATAACTTTTTTCAGCTCAAATCAAATCACCCACATTTCAGAAAGGTTTGTAATTACAAATATGTGTTGTTTGCTGGATTTGATTACGATATATAGAATGAAAAACCCCCCACATCACAATGAGTAAGTCACCATTCTATTTTTTTAATAAATTCTTTTCTAGTTTCAACTAAGTTTTCTATCACCAATCTTTTCCCTATATGTAAAATAGATGATAACTTACCTTTTTTAGTAAAATACAAATTTTCATTGTGGGTGTGCTTTTCTTTTCCAATATAAGCTCTTCACAAATTTTATTGATTTTGGAATTGAAATTGTTTCACATTTTGAGTTGTGAATGGGGTTCTTACTTTTTGTTTCTTGCAAAGTGTTTCTTTCAATTTGCCGAAAAGGGAAACAGGGCATAGGAAGACACGTAAAACTAGAAAGATTCACAATGAAAAGATTTCAAAAGTTTCCAATTGCAGAGTTTAGATCTTGACCAAAGTGTGAACCCTAGATGAATATGGAATAGATTTGAAATTGAAACAAGATTACAGATGAAATAGAGATATGAAACAACTAAAAGATCTTCAAATTGAATCCTTAAAATATGCCAACAAACAAAGTTTCATTCAATTGTACTATTATTACTGTGTCTAAAAGTAAACACAGTAGAAAATGTAAAAACACAACAACCAAACATAGAACAGTTCAATCAAGAGAAACCCTAAAAACATAGACAACAATAACATCACTTTTCTTTAAGGGATACATTAGTTCAGCCAACAATTGTGAACACCAACATCCTCCATTGATGTAATCCATAGACTAATTCAATTTTCTATTTTTGGCAAAATTGGTCCTAGACCCTTGAACCTGTGTTTGCTCTCGCGGAGTTAGGGTTTCTCCTCTACTGTAAATCACTGGTGTCTCCTCTTGGTCTTGTTCCACAGTGATTTTGTTTCTAATTTCATCTAAGTCTTGATCGGTGAAGAAGGAAAAATCTTTGAGATAATTGAGGTTGTTGCTGTCGAGGTTGTTGCTCCCATGAGTGAGGTATTCACACATAAGAAGGTTAATCTCCCTCTTCCTATTTTCATTCTTCAGTTTCTTCAGCTGTTCTTGCCCTTTCTCAATTCTTTGCCTTATGAAGCTCTCTTGGCAGAACATTTTCTTGCTTTTTTCAGCCTCAGACACACCATTGAACTTGGAAATCACACTTCTGGCTCCCGATTCAGATGGCCAAATCTCTGGCTTGTTAGGCATATCAGGACTATAAACAACAGCACATGCTTCAATCCCACAAAGGACAGTGATTTCGCTGATCTTTTTCATCAAACCTGTTCAGAAACATAGCAAGATCCATATAAGAAATTAGAAAGTACAAGAAATGCTCAAAATTGAAATTTTATCAAAGAAAAACGAAATTCTTGGACCATTTTTCCTTTTCTTGAAAGTTGCCTTCCTCTTTCCAGGCTCGGTTATGTAAGCAAGTTCAATCTTGGCCCTAGTCATGAATGCGACCAGAAAAGAACAAGAAAGAGGAACACGATTATGAAAATGTTAATTTGATGTGTCTTTCTCATGGTTGATGTTGTGTTGTTTATATAAAAGAAATTACCATGTAATTAAATATTAGAATTGTAGAAATAAAAAATATAAAGAAAAAAGTAAATTTTATTTTTATAAATTTTAAAAATATAAATGAATATACACTAATTAGTTTAAATTTATTAAAAAACATATATTTAATTTATTTTTCTTTGCTAAACATCATCGTTATGTGTATTTGAGTTGGTTTATTTTTTTTATCTATACGTTTTAGGCAAAAAGTGGAAAATAAATTCTTAGCAGTAACTGTTAGAGGTGTTTTACAATAAAATATTGTTTAAATGACTTGTCATGTAAAAAATGTGAAAGATAAATGAAAAATAATGTTTGATATTCAGATTAACTTTATCTTTATTATTTTATTTGTTTGACATTTGGCCCTGACAGTTTCTCATTAATGACAGGTAATAATTAATTTTGTATTTAATTTGTTCTGTATAAGTACAAAATTTAATGAATAGCAATTAATAATTGTATTAATATTTATTAAATAGTAATTATACTTTTTTTTAAATATCATTAATTCTATTGTGGAAGAAGGTGATATACAGCTATAGAAACTAACATTCTACATAGATGAAAACTTTTAGTTTTAAAAAATTAGAATGATAATCAAAATTTGAAAAAAAAATAGTATGTTGACACAGTGGGGAAGGGTCAAAATTGTTTTCCATTAGAGGATTCATATTTTGAATACCTAGGTACAACAGTGGAGCCCTTAAAAAAATATAAAAGTGGAACATTTATAATACTCTTTAAATCATAAAAGCATATTTTTAATAGGTTGATATTTGTATACATATAAACCTGAAATCAAATATGTTATTCACATACTTATTGGACATAATGTTTTTTAAATGTTTATAAAATAAAATTAATAAGAAAAAAAACTTCTTTAAAAAGTAAAATTAACTTATGTATAAGTTAGTTTACAAAAAAATTTATATAATTTTTCTAAATTTTATTTTAACACATGTATAAACCAATTTTATTTTATGTAAAAATCTGTTTCATTTATCTTTAAAATATTTAGTTAGAAACTTGTTCAACATGTTCATTGTGAATTACTTCATTTTTTATTCTTTCTTCATTCAAAACCTGTGCTTACATTTAATTAATTATTAGTAATTAATTATCAATTAATTGCTTATACGTTGTATTTTGTACACGGTTTTTGAACATAGTTTTATGTAATAATTGAAGGTTGAACCACTTACAGTTTAAAACACCTATTTGAATTCTTTTATTATTTAGTTTATGTAACTGTATTCAGGCAATTAATAAATGTATAGTTGACAAATTACTGTATTAAATATAATTTGACATTTCTTTAAATATTTAATTAATGATTTAATATAAATTAATAATTTTTTTGCATATAATTTGTTTTAATAACATTAATATTAGAACTTTTGAAATATTAATTTTGCACGGTGGGATAATGGGAAAGGGTGAAGTGTATTGGATCTTTATCTCCGTACATTTCATGATTTTCTTTCTACTGGATATATATTTATTGGATCTTCAACCGAATTTCATTCTTGTTTTTTTCTAAAGGGTCGAACTGAGAAAGTCAAAAGACAACATTTTTCCTGTGTTTGTTGGGCATCATGATATGTTTTTTAATAACAAAAAATAAATTAAATAAGATAAAACCTTTTTAAGAATGTTTTAATTTTTTACATATCTTGTTATGTTTTTTAATAATAAAAAATAAATTAATTAAGATGGAATATTTTAGAAATATTTCAATCTTTTACATATTTACATATTTACATAATAGGATATGGATAGAAGGCTTCTAGAAGGAAACTAATTATTTGATTTTGTCTTTATGGTATAATCAAATTATCATTAATTTTGTTTATTTGTTTTTATGACATTATCAAATTGTAATAATTTTATTTTGTTTTCTTTATTTAGCTATACCATACCTATAATGAGTACAATACTTGTATATATTCAGTTCTTTATTTTGAATGAAAGATACAAAAAGAAAACAGAGAACATATATTCATTTTCATTTTCATGTCCTTTGTTCATCTTTGTTCTTCTCTTTATTTTCATAATATGGTATCAGATCTCTAATTTGAGAGCTCTGGTTGCTACATTTATCATGGCCGAAATTATTGATCTCTCACAATATTTTTCACCTTATCATGTTAGTTCTCAACAACATATGGTTTGTTTTATTGCTACACAGACAAATTTTTGGTGATCAGTCAAAAACAATGAATGATACTAACAGAAGTAGTTTTGGAAGACGATATACTGCTAATGTCTGCAGTCATTGTGGAAAGACAGGACATGTGATTGATACGTGCTATAGAAGGCATGGTTTTCCACCTCAGTTCAAGTTTAATAATAATCAGTAAGATCATGAAGGTTCAAGGTCAGAGGTATATTCTCAGTATATTGGTTTTACTCCAGAGCAGTATCAAATATTGTTAACCCTTCTACAACAGTCTAAATCCAGTGACAATGTCTCTAATCAAATATCTGATATTCCTTCCAATACAACAACACACATTGGTAATAAATTTCTCTCTTCCTTTAGTTCTTGGATTATTAATAGTGGTGCTACTGATCATATTTGTTCATCCTTGAGTCATTTCACTTTATATCATCAAATTAATTCTATCTCTGTCAAATTACCAAATGGAAATCAAGTCTTTGCAAATTATTCTGGAAGTTTTTTATCAATCAAGATCATGTCTTAGATAATGTTTTATATATTCCTAACTTCACTTTTAACCTTTTTTCAGTAGCAAAGTTAATTGATAATTTGTCTTGTGTGATTGTTTTTTATTCTAATGGTTGTCATATTAAGGACAAAACCTCCTTGAAAATGATTGGATCAGCTTAGATGCAAGGTAGACTTTATATACTCAGGGTCTCTTCTTATCAAATCCTTCAAATCAAACCTGTCAAATCTCCACATATCACCAATATTGTTAATTTTACTGCTAGTGATCTCGAAACCCTTTGGCATTTTTGGTTAGGGCATGTTTCAAACAAATCTTTAGATGTTATCAAAAATAAATTTCCTTTTGTTAAATATAATAAATCTTTCATTTGTGATATTTGTCATTTTGCAAAGCAAAAAAA
>Ga0209489_108802_pt1 | contig 13315 bp, 6 predicted proteins | sample SiratrowhiteBW_FD_187527 | JGI IMG/M metagenome (GOLD analysis project Ga0209489, IMG submission 187527) | Root nodule microbial communities of legume samples collected from California, USA - Siratro white BW (SPAdes) (version 2) | ecosystem: Host-associated > Plants > Roots > Nodule | place: USA... | reverse complement strand
CCCAACAGCAAACACTTTTGCATAAACCATCTCAGTGGAAACTACCAACATACCAAAAACCACCATTATTGCTGCAAAACTTTTTCTTCCCTCACCCATTTTTTTTAAGGTTCAATATAAAGTGTGAATCAGACACAGAACCAGGTATCAGTTTTATAGCTGAGGAGGTTACCATTGTGGTTAATTAGTGTTTGAATATTTTTATGTGTTGACCACCTCTCTCTGTGTGTTTATTGTCAGCATTAAATAGTTTGCTTGCATAGTGATGATCATAAACATGGCTCTTAAAAATTATTCAATGGAAATAAATACTATCAGTTTCTTTTTTACTCCTTCAGTTATTGTGCATGGTAATAATCATAAAAATATCATAATAACAATCATGTTAGTTAAGAATTTTAGTAATATCTATTAATAAGAACAAATTTACATACAATATAAAAGATAATGTAAGAAATTTATATAAAATATAGGATAATAGTTATGTTAGTTAATAAATTACACTAAACAAATAGCAATTCTTACATAATTATATGAAAGTCAGACGTAATGAGTAAATTATAATAATTAAATAATTGAAAAACAATTCATATTAATAAATATAATTTTTTTAACTTTCATTAAAATAAATTAAAAAACTTTTTTTTAAATCATTGTTTTAATGCACTGATTTTGAAAAAAAAAAATCCAATTTTAAATAAATGACGGAAGTTTCACTATTAAATATTTATTGTTTCTGGTAAATTATTAAATTAAACCAAAATGTTTTATTTAGGTATTAAATTTGTTATTGCTCCCAACCTATTGTTAGTTACAAATGTGCAAGATTTCCCTTACTATCATGAAAAGTAGGACCACATTGGAATTATATTGTAAGCATCTTATGTTGCAACAACATTAAAATAAAATTGTAAACTCTTAAGAAATTATACTTTAATCTCAATTAAATTTATTTAGTTATTTTTTAGATTCTCTCGATTATTATTAATCTTAGTCAACCTTACAAATTCAAAATGTAGTAAAATTCTTAAACTGTGGTAATATTTTAGCCTAATTTCCAAAATTGTATATTTTTTTTATTTTTTTAGGATATAAATATAATTTCTTAAATTAAATTGTACAAATAAATGTACGATTTCTTGTGCTACCTAAAACAATTTACTTTCAGAAACGAAAAAATTTTACCAATTTGGAAATTTTGTCCCAAAACGTTTTCTATATTGGTTTAGCCTTCTCCAAATGAAAACATCCATTAACCATATACTATTTTTATTATTTTACAATGAAATTATACACATGACCACTATTCATAGATTTTAAAATTTTAAATAATGATTAGTACATACACCACAAAAATCATCCATATAAAGTTTATGATGTTAATAAAAAATAACACAAAAAATACTGAAAGTTCAAAGTGTTTCATACAAAATTAACAAACTTAAAGAGTAGATTAAACATGTTAATATTCTTGCAGTGACTCAGAAAGAAACAAGAAGGAAGGAACTCAGTTACTGCTCAAATGTTAACAAGAAGGAATTTAGTTACTGTTAAATATTCAAATGAAAGCGTAAAAGTATCTGAACTCTTCGTGCATGAAATCAATTGACTCATCAAATCAAATGGAGATTTATCAGGATGATTGGCAATGCAGATCTTCATAGTATGTAAATATTTTGCATTCTGCATAATATAACTTGCAAATTGGAACTCATCCATAGAACCACGGTAATTCTTAAGAAAACAGGTCTTAAGATGCAATGAAATGCAGATAGGAACAGAATGTGGGTATGGCTGATCGTCGCCTTCAGTAGATGAATCAAAACGGGTCTGACAACAACAATAAAATTAAATTAATACTAATGCTTGAAGAAAAGATAACAAGAAAATTTATACTTCAAAAGCTTAAATCATCAAACCTTGTGAATGCCAATGACAAGACTTCGAAGTTTGGGACAAAGATTCAGCATTTTCAAAACCTTATCAAATTTCTCCAAACATTTCAATTCAAGTTGAACTAAATTCTGAAAGTCAAAAATCAGGTCTCGTTCATATATCTGCAAGACATACAAAATAATATCAAAACATCAAGAATGGCATTCTGTTTCTTTGAAAATGGAAAGTAAACAAAATTCACAGGCATTACCCTCTTTATGAACAAAACTTCAACATTCTTAACAATTCCCAGTGGAACTAATTCATCAATGTTGGCTTTGACCAACTTGGTCAGTCCGTCGAATTTTCCTACGTTGAATCTTCCGAATTTTCCTACCATACCACGTGCAAGCGTGACTTCCAAATCCTCAAGATTGGGAGTCCTAGAAAAAAGCTGTGAACAATCTATATTATCTAAAAATCTAACATCCTCCAAATACAATGTTTTAAGCAAGGGCAAATCAACAAAAGAAATAGCTTCCACTTTTAGAGAGGCCAATTTGAGGATTACAAGAGTTTTCCAACTAAAGATCACAGATGGCATGACACATTTATGATCCAGACTAAGGTGGAGATGTTGAAGTTTACAACTTCCACTAGTTGCAGCCTTAAACAATGTCTGGATACTTATATGATCAAAAGACCGGGAGAAACATTTAAGGAATAATCTATGGAGCGTTTGATCCAAATGACGTGAAAGCAAAAAAGAGTGCGCTGAGTGAAGAAAGTGACGGTAGTCCTTTTCGAATTCCTTCGAACTAAGATCTTTGTACTCAAAATCGAAAGAGGGAACTGAACGCCATAGGCGGTTCCAGTTCTTGGAGAGAATACTTGTTGCAACAACTTGTTTGGTTGGGAGAAAAGAGAGAATGTAACAAAGGATTGAGTCTGGTAAATTACTAATCCTATCCTCCTCTTCCATGCTTCTGAATCCAAAGTGTGTGTGGATGCTTCTCTCTCTTATACTCTATATCTGCATTAGAATTGGGTATGGAAAAAGCTTAAGCTTAGGGTTGTATTTATTAACAGTTACAAATTTGTTTTGGAATTATCCTAACTTAACATGTTTGTTGCAGTTAACAGCTACAAATTTAACAAAATACATTAAAAAGAAACAAATGACAATAACTTAATGTCATACTATTTTCCTATAACTTACACGCCCTTTGTAGATATTATGTGAAAAAAATCTTCTCATGAAGATTCTAAATCAAAACATTTTCATCAAGATTGCAGGAAATAATCGTAAACAAATGATACCATACAAATAATTTCATTCAATCAATTAGAATACTATATTTAAAAATAATTAAATACTATATTTAAAACATTTATTTAAATCCTAAATTAAAAATAATTAAATATTATATTTAAAACAAACAAATCCTATATTAAAATAATAAAATAGTAAACTAAAAACTAAATTTAAAATAATTAAATCTTAATTAATTATTTCTTGACTCAAACTTATTTTTCATGAAAAAAAATGGTATCATCTTAACATAATTTCAGTTTAAAAAGAAATACACTAAAATCTTGTTATTAATTTCACTTAATCCACATTAATCTTTGGTTTTAATCAGGTAATATAGTATAAAATTTTTTAGAATTTCTAAAAAAAAAAATACCCCAGCTTCAGAAGAAAACCACATTCTACTGTGTATTTAATTTAATAGGTAACAATAATGTATATTTTTAATATAACGGTTTTTATACTTTTACCCTTCATCATTTTTTATTACCTTTTATATTATCGGAGCATATTTTAATAAAAAAAATCTTATAACCTTTAGCTGTATTTTTTTACTATTTTAACTTTTTCACCCGACGTAATTTTTTTATCTTTTAACAAATAAGATATTTAAAAGAAAAGTTTACTGCTATTTTATTATTATTTTCATATTTTTATATTATCTAATTTCTTTTAATTATTATATTATTTACAATATTTGTTAATTTTACTGTTTTACAACTATACTAGATAGTAAACTGTTTAAGTGTTTTAAAATAACTTTTGTATTACATTAGTTTTTTTAACTCTGTTTTTTTAGTATTAAATATATATATATATATATATATATATATATATATATATATATATATTTTCAAAAATGTGTTATTTTGTTTTATTTTAAACTTGAATAGAAATATTGTAAGATATAAAATAATATTAATAACTAATTTACAATACAAAAAATACACAACAACTGAAAATAAAATATAATTAAAACAATTTATCCTAAAATAAAAGATGAATTAAATAATATTTTTGTTTCTGTAAAATTTGTGGTTTCTTATGTTTACTGAATAATATTTATCATTTGATTTTAATAGACAAAAAATGTTGTTTTGATTCTTATTATTTATTGAGATTCTTTAAGTGTAGCCTATCATTATTGTAATAGTGATTTTACAATGTATTAATTTATTTTTGTAATATTCATACTTTAATTTTTATTTAATTATTGATATATTTTTAAAATAGAAAAATATTCATACGATGCATTAAAATTGTATGGTAATAATAAATAAAATTGTGTCATGACATGATTTATTATTAATTAAATGATATAAATTTGGAACAATTTACTTATAGTAAGAATTAAACAAAAATGTCTATTTTATGAATTTTACAAAAAGAAATTATATAAAAAAAACTGAAATTATGTATACACAGGAAAGGCTTAGGATGGTATTTTCCATATGTTGGGGTTGAAAACTTTCATTATGATATAACTTATTGTTAATAATGTGAATGTACGGTAAATAAGTTTATTTTGGTAATTTGTAATATTTTTTATTAAGTTTGTTACTTTTATTTTGTTCATAAAATATTTGTCAAGTTTTTTATATAAGATATAATTTGATTATTTATGTTGTATTTATTAATATGTGATTTTCTTATTTATACTTTTCTATTCGAAGTAAAAATTGTTTTTTTAATCTTTTAATAAATGAGATATTTGAGAATAAGTTTTGCTATTTCTTATTATTGTTTTCATACTTTTATATTATATCATTTATTTTAAATACTATATTATTTACAATATTTATTTTCCTATTTTATAATTATACTTTAATACTCATTTATTAATTGTACCCAATTAATTGTTTTCTCGATTATGCTATTTTACGATTTCTTTTAATATCTTTTTACACTATTTGTACTCAAATATAAAAGTAAATTTATATTTTTATTAATATTTTATTTGATAGGTACCAATAAAATATATTTTTAATATAACAAGATTTTATTTTTGCATTGGAATTGAAATTTATGTGCATGCCGTGAGAAACCTAAACTTTGGAAAGTGAAAGGAAAAATTTAGGGTTATATTTCCCATATTTTGCATTGAAAACTTATGTGATGGTATTACTTTTTACTAATAATGTAAATATTTGGTAAATAATTTTTTTGTGTAGTTTATTATTTTTTTTAAGTTTTTTATTTTTATTTTCTTTACAAAATATTTTTTGAAGTTTTCTATTTTTTATACAAATATAATTTTTATTATTTTATTGTTTATTCATTTATTATATATGATTTTACTACTTAAACTCTTTTTATACAGAATAAAAATTGTTTTTTAATATTTTAATAAATAAGATATTTGATAGTAAGTTTGTTATTATTCTTATTATTTTGGTACTTTTATATTATATCAGTTGTAACATGAATTATAGATTTTATTATATATGTTTTTATCTGTGAAAAAAATATGTAAAATAAAAAAAAAGTATTTGAGAGATATTATAAAAAAATAAAAAAAAAAACATATTTATTTGATTTTATTTTAATTGAAATTGAAATTCATTCAATTAAATTAATAATATGAACAATGCAATAAAAAATACATTTTTAATTCTTAATTATGTTTACAATTTAAGTTTAAATTATATTAATTTTAATTGAATGAGGATTTTATTTAATAAACTCATATTTAATCATGACAAAGAGATGTATCATGATTATTTGATTGTTATTTGAATTTAAAATTTGTTTTGAATTTAATTGCATTAATTTTAATTGAATAGTGTTATTAAGGTAAAATTGTAACTACATTTTTTTTTTAAATTATATTTAGGTTTGAACTGATTCCGGGTGAATAATCAGTGCACAGATCCTACACTTTTTACTATCAAAATCTCTATTTTAACTATTTGATTTTAACTATTATAGCCTTTACAATATTTATTTTACTATTTTATACTTATACTTCAATACTCATAAATACCAAATTATTCATATTATGTTTTTAATTTGATAATTTAATGATTTCATTAAATTATATATTTCCACATATAATAAAAAAAAGTTAAAAGTTGGATGAAATTTTAACCAAGATATTTTCAAAAAGAAATTAAGACAAAAGTTAATTAGTCTTTTTAATTATTTTGACAAATAAAATCTTTTTTCATATCTTTATTATTATGAATGATTTAATTTATAATTAAGCATATCAATTTCAAGCATATTTTATGTACAAAAATCACATCAATTCATATAATTTTATTTATAATTTAATCAGTCTAATATATAATATTTCAAACTTATCATGCTGTATTAGTTCTGCTCACTTTGATAATTTATAAATAATCATTTGCATTTGCAATGAATTCACTGTTATTGTGTCCCCCCGTAATGCAAATATAATAATGACATTAACTGTCATTAATTTGAAATTCAAAATCAGTATACTTTCAACATGTAGTATACACTAATGTATAATGACAAGTATTTTCTTAGAAGATAATAACTTATATAAAGGAATGTACAAAAGATTCATATAATCTAAATAATCTAATTAGTAAATTATTATTTTACATTAATTTTGTTCTCATGTTATATTTTATTGACCTGATGCCATTTTATTTAAATTTGAATTAAGAGAGTAAAGTAAATTGACCTTATAAAGGAATGTATAAAACATTCATATAATTTCATTTTATAATTTAAACAATCTAATTAATAACTTATTGTTTTGCATTAATTTTGCTCTTATTTGCCCTATGACATTTTATTTAAAATTAAATTTAGAGTAAAGTTAACGAGGCCTATATGATTAAAAACTATTTCTAAAGAATTATACTTCAATCTCCGTTACATTCCTGATCAGCATTGATATAATTTAAAGTTTAGGACTAAAAACTTTGGTTATATTTTGATAGGTGTATTATCAAATTGAATTTTTTTGAAAATATTGTTAAGATGTCCCGTTGAAATTGTATTTAGTTAAGTGTAGATGGTAAAGTCATGTACCACAAACACGATTTTGATCAAGAATAATCCAGTTTCATGTTTTTTATTTCACTGAAATTGCACAGAAAGAACACGATTTCAGTGTTGTTTGTTTGAGGTTGAATTTGTATAAGCTTTACACAACTTTAATATGGAATGGTATGAAAAAAAGTAATGTCACTTCTATTTTTTTTTTATGTGTGTTTGTTAGAATTTTTTTAAATAGTTTTTCTTTTTTTAAATTTGATTCTGATAGGAATTTTATTTGATTAGAATATTTGTATATAAATTATAATTTTGGTTTCGAAAAGAAAAAAAAGATAATTTTAATTATGGAATTATGTATTTGTTAATGTTTGTGTTGAATTAATTGTTGGGAACAACGGGGAATTTACCACATACACATATCTTCACATTGGTAAGATATTGTCCACTTTGGGCTTAAGCCCTCATGGTTTTGCTCTTGGGCACCTCCCAAAAGGCCTCTTACCAATGAAGACTACCCATGTGTATATAAACCCATGTCCAACCTCTTGTTTGAGTGATGTGGGACTTTGTTTGCATCCCAACATTAATGTTGTTATTTTAAATGTTAAAATTTGTAGATGTTTATATCACCATTTTTGAGAAGCTTATAATATGAGTAGTTTGTCAAGATTTATAAATTAAAGTAAAGCGTACAAAAGAAAGTAAAGAATTGAAATTGCAATAAAATGAATAAATAAATATTATAAGAAGATGGGAATTTACTGTCTAAATCGACAAGGTTACTATTATGGTTTACATTGTGACAATAAAAACATTCTTTTTTTTTTTTTTAGCTTATTTTACATTCACTTCTAAAACACATAAGGATGAAGTAAGTTGGGTATTTTATACATGACTTTAACTTAAATTCATCTTGAATTCAAATCATGCTCTTTATACAACTTTAATGAAATAAAATGCATGAAATTATTTTAAAGGTTATATTTATATCAGAACTTTATTATTAACACTAAATATGAAAATGATTGATCAAACAGGACAACACGACTTCAAGATAAACTTACATTCCATAATTATATTAACTAATCACACCATATTTAAAATAAAATCGTATTGTCAACACACAACTTGTCTATTGTCCATGTGAATAATCTTTTCAAAAAATATCTCAATTCAATAATATCTACAAACAATTATACCATTTCCATAAATCTCCCTACTTTGGCTATTATGATATAAAGTGCTTTTATCAATTTAATTAGTTTAATTTGAGAAAACATTGAGTAAAAGAAATGAAAAATTAAATATTTTAGGTGAAAAAAATTAACAATTGGACCATATTCAATGCAACTAATATCAGCATATTTTCTGTTTGGTAGGACTAATCCAGTAGATAGTTCTAATATGTAAAACAAACAATGCAAAGTAATATACTTTTTTAATAATATACTTCTACGATTACTGTCACTTTTTTCTGTGAGTAAACCAAAAGGCTAAAGCAGCTTAATTTCTGATATATAATTTCACATTATGCAGTGGAAATCACAGACCTCACATTGTTAAGTCTCAGTAAACTTACAAAAGTGAAAAACTCTTGCTTAACCACCCAACCTTGATCAATTACAAAGACACGATTTTGACACAAATGAACCACAGAAATTAGATGAAAGGGTGTGAGGAGAAGGATTGCTCATTCTAGCATTTTCTTTTTAATATTTTAATAAATAAGATATTTGAGAATAAGTTTGCTATTATTTTTATTATTATTATTTTCATAGTTTTATATCATATCATTTATTTTAGCTATTATATCATTTATAATATTTATTTTACTATTTTACTGTTATAATTTTATACTTATAAATACTACATTTGTTTCATTTAATTAGACAACTAATTTTGTCATTAAGCTCATTAATCCATATAATACAAAAGGATTGCATTAAACATCATCTCAAATCACCAATGTAAGATTCTAATTCTGATTTGAGAAAATTACTAAAATTTGGTTGTTTATAATTGAATGAAAAAATTACTGTCACAGTGAGTAATACTTTTTATAATAATACTTTTTAAAAAGATATTAAAATACAATTATACACTTTTTTCTGGTTTAATATTTAATGAAATATTATTCTTTTTCTTACAGAAAAACTCTTTTCTCAAAAGAATTTAAGAAACAATTTTATTAAAATGAAAGACTGCAAAATTACAATAAAATCTTATAAATGTTGTGACAGTAAAAGTTATTAAATAAATTATTTTTTTTATGTTATAAAACATCATAATTCCTATTTCATAAAATATTTGTATAGCATAGAAATAGAAAAATCAGTTTCAACATAAGCATCATATTATTAAGAAAGTGATGAAAGATTATTTGAGAGGCATTGACTAACGCGACAAGAAAAAGAAAATTCGAAAATTTGGATACAGTTCTTGTGAAAGTACTCCTTTCTTTCTTTTATGTCGTTTAGGAATCATATTCAACAAATTTTCTTAATCTTAAAATTTACGTTTTAATTATTTATTATTTTTACAAGTGAAAGTACTTTTGATCCTAAATCCCTTATTTTTTACTTTATTATTTATACAATCTTTATAGCGTGTAAAGAATTCGCATTTTAGATCTTATATTTACTTAAAATTGCTTTTAACTTCAGCATATATATAATTTTTAACACTTTTAGTCTTTACTGTGAAAAAAATAAATTCATAAATATATATAAAGTAAAATAAGATATTTTTAAGTATGAAGACTAGAAGGTAAATTCATGTGTGTATATTAATTTAGTAAATAAAAATAGTTAAAATAAGAATGTTATGAAGAAGAGTACTATTTTGTTTGAAAAAAAAATCTATGTATACTGCAAACTGCACGTTATTAACAGAAAGACATTCACCGCAAGCTAACCCATGTTCCGTAAACATTCAGTTTATAACGCTCAAAGAAACAAAATGAAAAAGTTTCCCTACGCAATTCACAGTAACTACTAAAACTATTCAAATGAAATTTTACAATGTTCTGAACTCCTCGGGAACAAGGACAATTCATTTCTTATATCAGCTTTTTCTCTTGTCCCAACAAAACCAAAGCATATCTTCATCATCTGTAGACTTGTTGCATTCTGCAAAATATGAGTTGCAAAACGCAACTCATCTGGAAAATCATGATAATTTTGAATGGTAAAGCTTTTAAGATGGGAAAAGCATGCAGGAACAGACCAAAATTCTATTAGATCACTGGATTGATTCGTTTCATTCCACTGGCCCTGATAACAATTCACGAAATTGAATTAATACAGATTTTGAAGGAAACATAACAACAAAATTAATCCGTTAAATCATTAAATCCTCAAACCTCATACTGACTAAGTGAAAGAATTTGAAGTCTGGGGCATCGATCGAGCATTTCCAATAGATCCATCCATCTATGACGAGCCAAAAGCTTAAGATCAAGATGAAGCAAATTTTCAAATTGAAAAACCTGATCTTCATAGCACATCTGCATGAGACACAAAATATCATAAATACGAGTTCCCTTGATGAAAATGTAAAATAATAATAAACAGTCCTCACCTTCTCTATAATCAAAATTTCAACATTTTCGATGCTTTTAAATGGAACTAAGTGATTGTTGTCCAATGTAACTTTCTTCACTTGAGACAATCTGTTCAAGTTTTCTCTAATATTAGAAACACTCCTCAGATCCAATTCCTCAAGACTTGAAGGAAACTGTGAAAGATCTAAACCGTTAAGGAAATTAACGTAATTCAGATGCAAGATCTTCAGTGAGTTCAAATGATGAAAGGAAATATCATCCTCCACTTTCAAGTAAGTCAACTTCAGCACTGTAAGAGTGTTGCATGTAAGAAGCTTGGAGGGTACGACGATGTTCCCATTGAGATTAAGATCCAGATGTTTGAGTGTATTACATCTTTCCATTATAAGCTCAATCCGTTCACTGATATGTGAAGGATCACAAAACGAACAACATGCAAGATGTAATTTTTGTAGAGGTTCGTGGGTAGTATCCCAAAGCTCCATAAAAGACTTTAGTGACTGAAGAAACTTAGAGCATGTCTCTCTTTCAAAAAAAGTGGCAAAAAAGGAGGTCGTGCCAATAAAATTCCTTTGGGGATCCAAAGTACGAAGATAAGAGAAGGTCTTGTAATCACTAATCTCGTACGGGTGGTCAAAATCTACACAAGGAACTGCCCGCCATACAACCATCCATCTCTTTGAGAGAAGACTGGTTTGACAAACCTCTTCGGTGGGAAGAAAAGAAAGAATGTGAGAGAGGATCGAGGCTGGTAAAGTGCTGATCCTATCCTCTTCTTCCATGCTTCTGATGCTTCTCTTTCTTACACCAACCTGTTGCAATAACTGACGATCGAATATTTTTAATAATTAATGCAAAATGTTTACTCCTAATATATACAGTTCAAAAAAAAAATCATTTAACAACATAGAAATCAATGTTATTTATTTGTCACTTCAATCTAAGTACACAATCAACCATATCAGACATTTCAAGAAAGCACACTCTAACATCATTAACAAAGACCCATCAGAACACAATCAAAACGAAGTGGATTTGCAAAATTTGGAGTTGCGGTTTGAAAGAGAAAAGAAAACGAACCACTGTTGCGAGCTAGTGCAGGGAAGAAAACAAAGAACCGCGAGTGAAACACAATGCGCTAGGAGATCACATTTCCTGCACAGAAAAACAAAGACCGATCAGAACACAATCAAAACGAAGCAAAAAGCTACCAATGGATCGACAGTTAAGTCGAACAGAAAAAGAAAGAAAAAAAATCTATTGAAAACACATGGATTTGCAAAATTTGGAGTTGCGGTTTGAAAGAGAGAAGAAAGGGAACCACCGTTGCGAGCAGGAGAGAAGAAATCAAAGAGCGAGCGAAACACAATGCCCTCGAGTGTGAGAGAAGAAAAGGAACAGTCACTGATGTTAAGAGAAAACACTCAAGTTACAGAGAACCGCGACACAATGCTTTTATAACTACCTTTTCAACTGAGTGAGAGAACCGCTAATGAGCTCTGTGAGTATAAGAGAAGAAAAGGAACAGTCACTGATAGTTGCGAGTTAGTTAGTTAGTTAAGCTAAGGAGTTCGTTAGTTAGTTAGTTAAGGTAAGTTTTATCGTTAAATTATTTTACTTTTAATAATTTTGTTTTTTACATTAAATAGATTTTATCCATTCTCTTCTTTTGTAAACTATAGTGCTAGTTAATTGATTTTTCTTGTTCATATGAAGTGCATTTACTTGAGAGTACATTGAATTCTTTGAAAGAAATTGAATAAAATGAAATGTCAAGCTCTATTATTGATCCTATTAGACAAAAAATATACTAATTGCTTATCAGTGACTATTTTATCAATAAATATACTATTGCTTATCAATAAGCATTTAAAACCCAAAATAATAATTGTGGAAGAAAAAATATATTCATTAAACTATTAAAGTAATAAAATATAAAATATATATACATATTATAACGAGATTGACCAAATTCAATATCTTTCAATTAATTTTTTAAAAAATTAAAATTTGGATATAGTAGGTCGAAAATATTAGCATAGTTTCCGTGAATTAAGGAATATTAAGCACTAACATAGATATTTTCAATTTATTCGTTACAAAAATTCTCAATCTAATTTTTTTAAATAAGTATACCAAAGGAAATAATAAATCAATAACAATTGAAAAAATAGCCAAAAACGAAAGTAAATTACGAAAATATATATACATATTGCACACAAAAAAAAATGAGATGGTGTAATTTGTTACAAAAATAACAACAAAAATTTGGGAGCTCTAATTCGAAATATTATGACAAAATATATTTAATAATATAAACATAACGAGAGACAAGAAGATTGAGAGAAGAACTAAGTCATTGTGAGAAGAAGAGTTGCTATGTTTGCTTGGTGAGAGTATGGGTTTGGTGTGTGAGGGTAGTGACTTTGGATTATTAAAAGATTTTGATCGTTAAGAAGATAGATTTATGATTTTGAAAGATAAAGAAATATCTTCTGTTTATTTATATATCAATTATCAACTTAATTAATAATATTATGATTTATTGGAATATAATTACAATAACTCAGTTAATTTTTTTATTATATATA
>Ga0209489_108800_pt1 | contig 13317 bp, 4 predicted proteins | sample SiratrowhiteBW_FD_187527 | JGI IMG/M metagenome (GOLD analysis project Ga0209489, IMG submission 187527) | Root nodule microbial communities of legume samples collected from California, USA - Siratro white BW (SPAdes) (version 2) | ecosystem: Host-associated > Plants > Roots > Nodule | place: USA... | reverse complement strand
ATATATAAAAAAAAAAATATATACACACACACACACATATATATATATATATATATATATATATATATATATATATATATATATATACTAAATATTAAATTATTTAATATTTTTAATCGTATTAGAATTTCTCAAAACTTACAATTAAATTAAAGTTCTTTAATATAAACTATACCTACAAAATTTTATATTAATTGAAATTAATTTAATATCTCATTTAATAACACAATATATATTTTAAAATATATTAAAATACAAATTATTTAATAATTTTATTATTATGTTTCAATTTTAACCAAATTTTATATGAATGGATAAAAATTATTTTTTATATAAAATTATTGATATGGTAACATTTGAAAGATTTATACTCTATATTATATCATAAAAAAACACTCATTTTAATTCTACTATTTAGAATAATATATTTATCTTAATTTTCACTTCCTAATTTTATATTATGGAAAATACTTTCTTTTAAGAAAATAAAATGTAATTTTAATTGAGTTTGCTTGTAATAAAGGCTTCAAACGTATTTTGGCTTGAGTGTGACTCTTTTCTGTTTTGTCAAGAATTTAGTTCGTTTAATCTCATTCCTTAGTCTTTGAGAGGGAGATGGAGAAAGTGTATAAAGTTATGTAAATAAATTGAGTTTAAAGTTTCTCATATATTCCATAAAGAAAATCATTGTGCTGACAAGCTAGCTTCGATGGGTCTCGAGAATAAGTTAAATTTTAAATGGTATGATGATTTACCGGTTGTTATTAAATTAGACTTTTTTCATAATAAATATCAACTCTCTATGTTTCGTTTTGTTTAGCTTGGTTGAGAATTATTTGTCAATCTTTCTTGCCATGGGTTTGACTTAGTCCTCCCATGATTTTGTATCTTTTCTTTTTTATTTTAATAATATGTTTCATGTCATGACATATGATTGTTAATTTTTAAGGTATCAGCCTAACTGAGATGTCAAAGTTCACAGTGATGCCTAACATAAATTTTATAAAAAAAAAGATAAAAAAAAGTGTTTGAGAATTTATCTTTACATTCTTAAAAGGTACTTTTTCATAATACTCTTTTATTTTTATGTTTGAGAAAGTACTTTTCAGAATATTAAGAAAATAAAATATATTAGAATGTAATTTTCAAAATGCTATAAAACAAAAATGTATTTTCAAAATGTTTCAGAATATTTAAAGAACTAATTTTCGTAACACTCTTTTATACATTATGTATAAGATTTTTTTTATTTTTTATTTTTAATATCTTTAAAGGTACTTTCCAAACACATGAAAATGAAGATAGTGTGACGACAAGTACTTGCTGAAATGTAGAGAGTGTTCTAAACCGTACTCCTCTAAACTTTCCTCTTTCACATTTTTTAGAACATGAAACAAAACCAAAATAAAAGGATAAAATAAAACTACATATATCATTTTATAGAAATAAATAAATAAAAGAGGTGCATTTAGAGGAATATGGCAGTGTAAATAACATGAGCATAATAAATATTATCTCTTTAGCCCAAACCCTCCTTAGGCACAAGCTACATCGCTGAAACCTTGACAAATTTTTCCTCCCCTTTCACATCCTCTTCCTACATCTCCATAAAAAAAATTCAATTTCCAAAGTACTCGTAGAGAAATGACCAAAATGACTTTTGGTTATTTGATTACATTTGTAAAACAAAATGACAACTAGATAGTACTTCCATCCGGTTTACATTTAAAAAAAAAAGTAAACTGGATGAGGTGTCATTCAGTGGTCATTTTGTTTTGCAAATGACAATCGGATGACATCTCATCCGGTTTACATTTACTTACAAAATGTAAACCGAATACGAGTGTCGTCCAATTTGTTTGAAACTTTAATTGAAGATTTAGGCAAAAACGAACTAAATCCTAGAGTAAAGAACTGAACTGGACAAGGGGTAAAAGGAGTGGAGGGCAGTCTTGATTTTATAATTTTACATTAAAATAAAATAGTATTTCTATATCTGATATGCAGGTACAGAAAGAGGATATGGAGGTGGAGGAAGAATTTGTTTAAAAGCTATTGGTTTGAGGAAGTTACTATCCGTATATAAATTATAATTCAACTATTAGATTCTAGAGAATTATTACAAATATATAATAACTGGTGTAAATTACTAATATCCTTTGATTTCTTTTTCATATACATTCTATTTTTAATAAAATGGTGTACTAGTTCATTTCGTGTATTTACTTTCACAGCTCTGTAGAGAAGGAAGCAAAAACACAAATGGATTATGTTTGTTTTCAACTAAAGACATTGATTTGGAGACAGAGAAATAGACGAGAGGATGTCGAAAGCGTCTTGTGTATATACATATATTGGCGAGGAAAGATACCTAACAGATCTCTAGTCACGATTTAACTTTAAGTTTGGTCGTGATCACAGAAATTCATCATGAGTGAGGATGGGTGATGAAACTGCTTTGTGATTAAATAGATTGTTTATCGGAAAACTTAAACATCATCATCGTTAAACTTTAATTCGAAAATAAATCTCAAATAATTTATTATCTAGATACCAGATTATATATATTTTATATTAATAATTTAATAAAAATAAATATAATTATTTAAAACAAAAATAAATTATATGATAATAATTTTTTATTGTTATAAAACAATAATATTATTTAAATTTAATATTGAAATTATTCTAAAAAGTTATAATTTTATACTTTAAAAAATTAATTGGTCTCATTCAATAAATTAAATTTCAATTCAAATTTAATTATGTAATTTAATATTTTCATAATTTTTTAAAAATATTATCAAATTACATTAAATAAATTAACTATATTTTATTTTAAATTATAAGGATGAATTTTGTAATTTTACAATTTTATATATTAAAAAAATATTAAAATCTATTATACTTATCACATCACTCACAAATTTTTCATTCAAATCTTACTAACTTTTCCTTAATCCAAACAATTAAACTTTTTATACTGTTTCTTTCTAAATAAACTCAAATTCATCTTCTCAAATTCATTCCCCATTCAAACAAATCATTATATTCGTAATAACTAATATTTGTGTCTTGTAACTTGTCTAAAGGAACGTTGTCATCCTCATTTTGTTTAAAAACATCAAATTGACTAAAATTTAAATCAAAAGTTATAAAATTAAAAATTAAAGTTTTAAAACATAATTGTTCTGTAAAAAAGTAGAACATTTAAATTATATAGAAATTAATTTCATCCTTTTTAAGCTGAGACAAAAAATGTAATAAGTTTTTATAAATAATTCAATTTTTATTTATAAAAATTCTTTATTTTTTATATTTTGGAAATTTGATTTTAATGATCGTAATTTTTATTCATTTTTTGATGAATAATTTATATCTAAATAAAATATAAGTGAAGTTTCATTTCATTAAAATATAAATATTTATTTTAAAAAATTTAAAGTAACATTTTATCAAAAACATACTCTTACACATTTAAATCCAAATCTGGGCTAGAAGCAATCTGTTTTCTTCTTGTTTAGCCTAATGTAATAGTGGGGTACACAATTATGTTGGATACTGTTGCTTTCTGCACTACACAAATTGTGACTTGCATATATATAATTTTTTTTTAAATATCAAAACTGTCCTTAACATTGTTGCTGAACAAAAATTTACCCATTTGCCACTAAAACACATTATGTTTCTGTGTGTGAACAACTCGTATGCATTGTATTATATATTGTCCCTGCACTGCATCATCGTTCAATAATAATATTAAGCACAATTTCGGTGTTTAAAAAAAATGTACAGTGTACATCATAATTTATGTAGTACAGGAATGTGTTACAATATTACGTAGTACAATTGTTGGGCCTGGTCGTGTTACAAATAACAGGTTATCCCAAAATAACATTTTTAAGATACATACATTTAGTTACGTATGGAGAATTTTGAACTTCTATTATCGGGAATGAATATTTGACATGCCATTTTTTCTGTCAATTGTACAGTAAGAATCGTAATCTAAAGATATGCATAAAATGTTGCTATACATCACCGAACAGGCCTTTTTAAATTATTTTAAAAACTTGTAGGGTCCAAATTTTTAATTTTTTTTAAATTTAAAGAAATAGCTATTTAAATGGATATATAGTCCAAATTCAAAGAAAAACGTGACATTGTTTTGAAAAAATTATTTGATAAAATTATTAGTATGAGATAGCTCATTTAATTGAAGGTTGTTTTAGCATTCATTATATTTTGTATATACTGTATCAACTTATTTATTTTGTTGAGTGTTGATTCAAACAATTTTTAAAATATGAAAACATGTTTAATTTTTCATTCGATTTAAACAAATTTAAAATTTTAGAGTAAGATGAATTGAAAAATATTGCATTAATCTTAAAAATATTGAGTTTTAATAATTGTTCTTACGTTGATGGTCTTGATTTATTTTCGTAAATAAAAGAGTTGAATGAAATATGAGCATATGAAGTTGAGATATCATTACAAATATTAAATTTTATATGACATCAATTATAGTTAATCCACTATATTACTTTATATTACCTATAGAAAGTGACATGTACGTTAGAATTATTCAATTATAAAAAAAACCCTAAATAAAATTTGAGAGTTTATAATATCAAAGAAATACAATAGAAAATTGTTCCTATTTTGAATTTTTGCATAAATCTCCAAAATTTGTACGTGGAGCCTTTAATAGAACACGTGGAGGAAGCATAGCGAGGCACTGTTTTTATAAGAATAGTGTCTGAACATGTTGCGTCAATATTATTTCCGGCCTCGCGTTCCACGCAAGTAATAAAAAAATAGAAAAAGCATTTTGCAAAACGTGCTTCTACTTATTTTATTTTTAGTGTGAAAATGGGAAGTGAGAAAGCCCATATAAGAAACACCCCATATTAGCGATGGATCTGTGTGGCTTCATTGCAACCAATGGCCACCTTGATCGGTTGCCAATATTACTATCTCTTGTTCCTTCTCTGGTTTCTCTCAAGTTTAACCTTCTTTTTGGACACTCATGCTATGTTTCAACGTGTGAAAGTACTTCTATTCGGTAATGTTTACTCCTTCGGCTTTAACAGAACAATGTCAACTTCACTGGCTCGATGCTGGCATCATTTCAGCCCTATATTCCCTCTGGGCCTTCATGCAGACTTGCCCACAACACAGATGCTTGCTCTTGCTTTTCATTCCTAGTTCTTATCAAGTGTTGTTAATGTTGTTGTGAGGCCTAGCTTCTTCTCAAATCCAATGTTTTTGTCAACTTTAGAAGTTATGGATCTCTGTAATCTAGTTTTACTTTTTGGTACACTGTGTTGCTTAGTTTCAATGCCACACCAATTGTAAGAATAATAATAATAAGTGTGTAAATGACAACATTTTCTCAAATATGAGAGAAACCTAAGTTTGATCACATTTTACATTACTTGTCACCATTTATTATCATGTTTTACATAATGTTCATTATTTCTTTGCTGGTGATCAATAACATGTAGACTTTTCCTGTTTTCTCTTTTTTATTTCTCCTCCTTATGTTTCTTCTTTCACAAAGTTTAAAGATGAATTAAATTCATATATTTTTCAAATTAATTTCATCGATTTAAAAGTACTAAAGGCAAGTTGAAACAAAATATAATAATTAAACACACAATGTTTTTTTATTTTTATCATATTATGAGATTAAGTATTTAAGTATGAATTTAAATCTCAGATAAAAATAAGAAAGTTAAATAATATATAAAAAAAACTTACAAACTTAATATTTTAAAATTTTAAATTAAAAATAATATATTTTTTATATAAATTTATCTCAGTTCTCCTTATTAGAAATATTTTCGATTTTACCCATCAGATTTTTCGGTTTTGCCAAAGACATGAGAAATTATATTGTTTCTACCAAATCTAATAATGTCCACTCCAAAGTGAAAAATCATTCAACGAAAACTATTTATATTGTTCTTGGATTAGCTATAGAGATCCAGTTGTAATATAATATTGTGAAGAAATCAACAGGAAAACAGCTCTTTTGAGATTCAGAAAATAATGATCAGTGCAACCCACGTGCTACCGAGATGCACTGATTATACGACAAGATGAAATGATGTATTTTTATGATGGTACCATGTCGCATATTACCCTGCCCCCACATAAACAGTGAGACAGTAAGTAACCAGGGATGTTTGCTTCCGCCAGATCTTTCGAAATACTGTAATTTAAAAAAAAAAATACTAAAATAAGCAGGTTTAAAAATTTTAGTTATTTGATAAGTTATTAATTTTTACCGTGAAAAGTTACGTAACAATGACATGATCTCAAAACAGTAAGAAAAGACTTCTGTTTGATATGTCCAACTTTGATTATCATTACACGACTTTAATTCAAATAGATTATATTAGTATAACTTCATAGGCTATTTAAACTGAAGTTGTGTATTTCTTTTTCATATTAGATTGAAGTTGTACATTATTTACTTTTAAATGAGATTATTATAAGGTAGTTGATATTTTAATATAATTTTTTTGTATAAAAATCTTAAATGTGAAATTAAAAAATCATATTGATTAATAGGAAAATAAATAAGAACAGTAAGTAATTTTTTAGAAATTATAAAAGAAAAAACATATTCAAAACACATAGGAATTAGCAATTAAATGTGAGAAAATTAAAAAAATATGGAAGTTATATAATTTGACTACACCATAAAGAAAGAGAAAATTAGAATAATACAAATTATTATTAAATAATAATAAATATTATTACATTACATCAACTAATTTATTTATTAGAAGAAGTATCATAAAGTCATTTTTTTTGTTTATCTTCTAGGCCTTTACAAAAGATGATGATTGTAAGAAGGTGGAGGTGGATCATCATTATTGTATTTATCATTATCGTTGTTACCTTCATTATCGGGTCTTTACGAGGTCATTGTGGGTAGAATGCATGAATCATGTCAAATTGTATACAGATAGAAGACTGAATGTCAAAGTTCAAACATATCTGGTGGACCAAAAAAAAATTGGTTGACTAGCAAAAATATTGTATGTGTAGGAAATTTGTTAGTGTGGAGAACAAAAAGACAAGTAGTGATGATAATCGATGTATGTAGACATTGATGGTTGTTCAAGACCAGACTGACTAGACCGACCAACATAAATTATTAATAAGAAGACCCAACATGCTGACAAAGAGATTGTGGTTACGGTTGATCAGGTTGTTATGGTGTGTCATACTATATAAAAACAAAGTCAAACTTTAGATAAATAAAATTACATCATGAAAAGTAAAACAATGACTTACATCGTCATCAAATGTTGATTCTGGAGATAATATATATTGAATAGTATGGTTAATGTATCATTGCATATTGTCACGCAAATGGTCATTATCATTGAACTGAATATCTTGAATGAGATGATTATGTTGATCAGTCCACCTTACTATCCACTTTTGGTGATACCTCTCAGATGTTTTTTGTGCAACTGATCTAAGTTTAATGAGTCTGATAGAATACCTTGTTGAAACTCAAATTGTTGCATTATTTGATCAGTTTGATGAAAGTCAACGATGGAAAAACAAATCAGAGGAACTATTGCCCTACTAACAGAAGAAATCTCAGTAATTGTTAACGGAAAGATATCATCTCTACTGTAAGAAGTCCATAAAAACTGCGAAAATTATCATTAGTATGAGACAATAAATGTTATACGGATTAGATATAAGTTTGATTTCATTAAGCAAGGTGTACTGAGACCTCCTTTTATAAACAATCTATTTATTATAAACAACAAAAAAGTTAAAAATAATTGAAAGTTTCATTTAGGGAGATAATTGTGTGAATAAATATATATATCTTTTTTTGGAGTAGAAAATCAAGTCATACCAAAATGACCTTAGCAATTAATAGTTAAATTGATGGGGAAAGGCATTTAATCATTTTCAAGCCTAACACCATAATAATAACGTGCAACCTCCTATGTTGTCTTGAAAAAAAAATTATGATATAAAGTTTAATAAAGACAAACTAAGACAGTCAAAGACTAGTAGAAAAAGCATATATTACAACAGGATACAACGTCGGTTAAAACGTAACCGAGATAAATAAAAATGTTGTGGCATTTTTTAAATTATGTTAAGAGATATAGCATCGGTTACTGACGAACCGAAGTAATATACTTCATTCTACATCGATTGACACTTCTAACCAATGTAGAAAATACTAAAAAAATAAAAAATCAAAATTTGGTTTGGCGTTGAACCTATTATATCGGTTGTGAGCCTCAATCGGTGAAATAGGTTCTAGATACTACATCGATTGTTGCCTAAAATCAATATAGAAAGTGATTGTTACATTGGTTCTCGTTACAACAGATGTAATATGCTTCGGTATGTCAAAAAAATTCAATTTTTAAGTCAGTGTGCGCAAATTTATTAACATAATATTTTCACTGTTTTTATTATTTGTCTTGTTTTTATTATTTGTCTTTCCCTCGCGACGTCGCTAAGTCTCTCTAGTGCATTCTTTGCTCTTGTGTTATTGTTGTTTTCACTCCCACTCACGTTCATTTCGTTAGTTCTTTCGTTGCCTTCATCTACTTTCTTTAGCATTTTCGACATAGGTGGTTTGCTAACTTTTTTATGTTTCAGGTTTTTAAGAATGCTATACACTTTATGTGTGAGCCTTTTTCTATGAATACTTGGTTCGACACCCTTGTCGTTTCTCTTTGCAAGAGGTTAGCATTTTTGTAAAATTCAATAAAAAATGATTAGAAATTTGTTTTTAACTCAAATTGTTTAGCAGCAACTTGATTTAATGTATATTTGATGATAAAATTCTTACATTAAAGAGATTGATTTTGAGTTGCTAAAATTTAGGGTGAAAAAACTTCGAATGATCATAACTTTTGATAAAGAGCTCGGATTGAGACGCTCCAAAATGAAAGTTGCTCAAAATTGGATAACGAAGTTGTGGGCAATATCCAAAGGGAATTCAGAATCTAATTTATTTCCAAAATTCCACCGTTTACTATTTATTTTTTATTTTTTTATTATTTTTGGCATATTATTTTCTATTTCACATATCTATACCTGTAAAAAAAATATTTTTTTTTTGTGTTTTCTTGTATTGATTAAAAATTTATCAAAGAATTATGAAAATTTTTTGAAATTTTTCTTTTAAAAATAAAAATATTACATCGATTGTTACTCACAATCGATGTAATAGGGTAGATACGACATCGGTTGGGAGCCACAACTGATGTAGTATCTCGTCCTGAGTGCTTTCAGGATTGGTATTTTACATTGGTGATTTATCTATCAACCGATGTAGTATACACACATATTACATTAGTTATATAACCGATGTAGAAAGTTCAAGACTTTCTACATCACTTGCATCAACATCAATTTTGGAAATGATATAGAATGTTTTCCAAAATGGATGTAAAATGTGTTTTTCCTACTAGTGAAAACACAATTATAATTTGAGATATGCATCAAGTTAGCCAGAAATAAGGTACATGAAATGCATTCTGCTTGTTGAAGTATCTGGCATCAGTGAATTCCCAGTTAATGAAAGAATATACCTCATGCATGTTGAGCGATTACATCATTAGTTGTATTATCAAAGTAGATGTTCAAGAGATACCAACTCCCCAACTTCAACTCCGGCCTAAGTCATACACAGTTAAATTAACTGAATGTCGGTGTGATAGTGAGGGGTTTCAAGCTCTTTGTTTGTCTTGTCTTAATATCATTGTTGTTTGTTTATTTTATCATTTGCAACTAATAACATTTGTTTTGTCTTCGTGTATAGTCTACACAATATTTGTGAAGTCTAATTTCATCCAACTTGAAATGTAGATTATTGGTCTATTTACATAGGACCAAATTTCATACCTAACCCCATGATGCAACGACCAAATTGAAATGATCAAACACTCATCATATCCATAATAAAATAGATTAGTCAACTCCGAATAAGTAAAAAAAAAATACTGTTATTATCATAGTAAGTGTCATAATAGAAGCAATTATACATATAGACAAGGTTGATAAAAAAAAATTCCATATTCATTTTAAATTTCTTTTTTTTATTTGCATCATCGATCTATAACTTTATTTTCTCCCACTATCACACAACAAAATCAAATAAATATTGATATATAAATGCATAAAACTAAGAAGTTAATTTTAATGTTATTCCTAATCACAATCCTTATAATAATTTTTATATTTTTAACATATTTTATTTTTGTTATAATTTTTATAAAATTAGGTATATAATATTTTTTTAATAATTGTATAGATAATAATATTCACATTTCAAAACTAACATTTTTTATATAAAAAATTAATATTAACATATTAATATTTTTTATGCAAAATTATAGTTACTAATATTAACATAAATAATAAAATAATCATATATAAAAATCGTGTAAAGAGTACATTGAGTTTGATTTAATATAAGAAAAAATGGACGACTTTATTTAAAATAAATAAAAAAATCTATTAATATTAATTAAAGTTGTTTGAGTCAAAAAGGTGACTTCTCCTCTCACTAAATATTAAATCATAGATCATACGTACACAATTTCTTAACAATAAAATCATATCACTTCTCAAAATTTACCAGTTTCTATTAATTATTTTAAAGATTATACTCTTTTGAAAAGTCTACCTTTCCGGTTCCATTATAAAGGTATAAGATTATTCCTTACTCGAAACTATTAGGTAGGTGCGAAGTTGGTGAGGAAATAGTGGGTTCCACATGACCCATCCCATACCATTTTACCCACATGACCCGTACCCGGTTGACCAAACAATAATAACACAAACTATTTTCTTTTTTTAATCCTAAACAAGTTTTTTTTTCTTCTTTTCAATCCCGAGGACTAAAAAATTAAATCACGAAAGCTGAAAAATTTTAATGAGAGAATTTAAAAAATAATGATCTTAATTTAGATTGCTAAAAAAATACTTAATTAGATATTTTTATTAATATTATTATTAATTTTTTCTCTATCCACGAGAAGAATGTTAATAAAGTATGACATCTCAAACTATTTCTCACTATTTCAAAACCTCATTCTTAATTTTTTAAACACCTCTTTTGACATGATAATGAACGAGTATTATGCTTTTACATTTATATTGACAATAAAATATGATTTGAACCAATGACGAGATAATTAAATTGATTCAGAAATAAAATTCTAGTTTCATTGAATTTTTATCTAAGAATTACATACATAATAGAATAAGATGCTTTATTTTTTTTAAATGTTATATAATAAATATTTCATTATTATGTTTTGTAAACACAATTTTTTTAGTACAATTGTAAATGTATGTATATATTTTAAAATGACTTTACATATAAATAAGTAGTAGTAGTAGTATTATATGGATAAATATGGGGTCATTCAACACACGTGGCTGTGAATTTATATATTAAAGAATTTAAAATGTCGAAAAAGTTTCTTATTATTTAGGTAATTTTTCTAAGAAAATAATTTAAACGCATGCAAATTTAAGTTTTTTTTTCTTCTATGATAAAAGTTATTTCTTGAAACTTTGAATTTCGTGGCAAGAGTTTTTAAGTTTTTTCATTGATTTAACCTACGGAAAATTAGTTATTTCTTTAATTTAATCATCTGCCATTAACCAATCACACGTTTTTTCGAAGAGCAGGATATGATGTTAACATGATGAAGTTTCATGCCATCGCTTACATGCGGAAGAGCAGACACAGAGAGAGTTAACCATGACTTTTTTTTTTTTTTTTCTGCATTGATTCCATTTTTATTTATTTATTTTGATTCCTATCTATTTTAAATATTCATGATCGATCCTTTCTATAAAAGAATATTTTGTTAATTAACAAATTGTCTGATCGAGATCCATCAATGTATACACATGTGAGATGCACTATTAAAGGTCAAAATTTAAAATTGTATACAATTAAGCAACTCACATGGATTCTAGTGTTCTGAGACATATGTGCTCCTCCTCTCCCACTATTGGAATATTCATTACTCTTATTTGGAATATTCATCACTCCTCTGTAGTTTAATCTATATAGAAAATAAATAATCAACAAATTCTGATTTTGAATAAGTTTCCAGACTTTTTTTTGCTCACAAACAGTACAAAATCCAGTGACACTCAGTTTACAACAATCAATTGTGAAAATAGAGTTTCATCAATGAAGACCCATATCGTAAATGTTTTAACTAAAATAGAGATCTAAAGGAAAAAGAATACATACTTTGTTTTTATTTTATGGAAAAACATATTTGACTCGGTGTGTTAAATGAAATGATAATATAAGGATTAAGAAAAATGTTTAAAATAAAAATGATATAATTAAGAAGTATGAATATTTTATTATTTAATTAAAAAAATTTATAGATAGAAGAAGGAAAAACTACATTTTAAAAAAATCTTTTTATCTTCTCTACATTCTATAGATTTATAACAAATATGTTTATTCTTTTCGAAACTTGTATTAAGAATCTTGGTAGAAAATGAAGCATGTCTAAGGTAAGTTCTTTCCCAATTTTTTTTTTTTTTTTCAGAAAACAATTTTGAGAAGTTTTGCATATTTGGGAAAGATAAAGTTTGCATGTGAGATTTAAAGAATCAGAACGAATCTCTATTAGTCTAAGATTATAAATTATATTTAGATAGTTTATCAAAACCTTTTGAATATAGGTTTATTCTTATGAATTTTTAGGAATTGAAGTTTAATTTTATGTTGAATAAGCTAAATAAATATAAAAAAAAAAAGCTAGTTAAATTTTCAAAAATATCTTAGAATAAATTATCTAAAGTATATCTCTTTTTGAAATTATTTAGAAGTTGATTTTTTTTAATAACTTTGTGAAATTAACATAACCAACAATTTTAAAATTGAATTGTTGGAACTAAAATAATTCAATTCTTGTACCATTCTTGTTTCAAATGTTGCATTCAATTTTTTTAATTTTAAAAGAGTTTTAAAAATTTCAAGAAGAAAATTTTTCTCCAAAAAATATTTAAAAATCAATTAGTTTGAATAAGTCTAAGTCATTCATTCTTTCATTCTTTCAAATGGTTGATATTGTAAACAACTACCATTGTAATTAATATTAAAACAAATATATTATAAGTGAAACTATAAATACTAAATTCGACTATAGATATTATTTTATATAACTTAATTGATTAAAATAATAGTTTAGATACATTCTTTTGAAAAATATAATGTTTTTTAATATATATATATATATATATATATATATATATATATATATATAT
>Ga0209489_108799_pt1 | contig 13317 bp, 22 predicted proteins | sample SiratrowhiteBW_FD_187527 | JGI IMG/M metagenome (GOLD analysis project Ga0209489, IMG submission 187527) | Root nodule microbial communities of legume samples collected from California, USA - Siratro white BW (SPAdes) (version 2) | ecosystem: Host-associated > Plants > Roots > Nodule | place... | reverse complement strand
ATATATTTTCGTAAAAACAAGGTTTAAGAATGAAAATTTTCAATTAAATCAATATAATTAATAAAGAAAAAGAAATACAATTAATCGCAATTTACAAATAGTCAGATAAATTTCTTGTTTTATTATTGTCAGCACCCAATTTCGTTAAAAAAAAATAATAATTATTTTTTTTATTTTTGTAAAATTGAAAAAATATTATGTCTAAATTCATTGTTTATATGGAATCATCATATTCTTTATTATCAGAAACAATACAAAAATATAATCTTTATCTTTATTTCAAAAATTATAATTTAGATTTAAAAAAATAAGAAAAATTAAAATCACAAAAATATTTTTATTTGGTAGATTTAAAAAAGAGAAGGAAAAATAATAAAATATGAGAAAAAGGGGGTTTAGGGAAAAGGCCATTCACGTACCCTTCTCTCCTTTTTTTGTTTGTGGCACCATCCTGTTACCCCTCACATTCTCACCCCAACTCCTTTATTTTCCCGTGTGCACTTATTGAGGCCAAAGGGCAGCCCGGTCCCGCACCTCATCTCGCAGCCCATTATTTTTGTCAACTCACATCTCTCAAATCTCCTTGCCTCCAACACTTACTCCATTAATATGCATCGTTGTTGCGTGACCTACTGTAATAGAAAAAGTTTGTTTCTTTTCTTCTAAAATTGTCTTGCCTCTGTAAAAGTTATTTTGGGTCCCTTCTACCAAGCAAAGAGGGGCGTTGGTATCACCCATGTAGAGACCCTCCTATTTTTGTGAATGCTCGAAGGGTCCTCTTATAGGGGAGGGGCGTTTATTGTTTTAAAAAAGACACATTTTGACTTTCCTTAAAAAATAGTGCTATGGGAGGAATGGGGAGGCTATATGAGAAGGTGAAAAATGAGAACAGGGGGATGATTGGAGATTAGAGAAAAGAAGTAAGGGAGAGAGCATAGACGAAAAGAAGAAGGGGTCTTTGGTGGCAAGAGTAGCTTTCTTAAAGGTAAGGTTTCTTTACCTTGACTTAGTTGTAACTCATGATGGGTTGTATTTGGCTGATGTATCATACCTGTGTGCATGGTGAACTTTGTTTAAAGCCTATGTTGATTTGTTCTTCATTGTCACTTTTAATCTTGCTTGTTACGTTTCTTTAGATGCTTCCAATGTTAAGCGGTTTTGTTTCTTTTACATAACACAATGTATTTTTAACACGCATCTCCTTCCGATAACCGAGTACCCGTACCATCCTAAACCCTTCGCTACCGTCTCACCAAGTTCACCCCACTACAACCAACCTCTATCGCTGCTCAACCTTTGTCGCCCTCATCACTCGAGCCATGCCGTTCATAGCGTACCTTCATTTCCATTCCCTAGGCCATTCTCACACAGGCCACTGATACTACACTGGTTCTCCGTATCCGTAAAAGGCCACCATGCACGTAAGAATTGAGAGAGGGCCTCTAAGAGTGGTTCTCTTCATTATATAGCAAAAGGGAGGGGCACACAAGAGGATCGGGGGCAAGGGGATTCACTCTCACTTTTTTTACTCTTTCCTTCATCACCCACACTCTCTCTCTACGTTTACTCCCACACCTCCACAAAACCATCATGAAACCTCCATGTAGCTTCCTCTATGCCGCAAACCTATAACCATGAGACTACCATGGTAGGTCACCATGCAAACACCCACTGAACTGCCAAAAAAACCAGTACCTACACCTTCCATCGTTTCTCCCTTGCATCCCCCTCATGGTACCACACCCATTAACACCTCCACGTGCCTCCACAAACCGCACCACCAACACAACACCCTTAACTCCACTATGTTCCTTCAAACACAACACTCGTGCCACCATGCACCCCAACCTAAGTCACCACGCACCTCCACCAAACCACCATGGAACCTTCACCATGCCACCATGCCTAGCCAAACCACCAAGATCTCATGTACCTTCCCACGTACCTCACAACAACCCCACTCTAAAACACCATGCAAATACTTCCCACGTACCACACAGCCCCCAAGAACAACCCCACCTAGCTTAGCTCGTGATGTGGTTCAGAGAGAACAGATGGAATTAAAGCATGTAATGGCATCGTTGTGCATGTTGGGTTTATAACCCAATTTCTTTCCGTTCAATTTTGGCATTGAGTACGTAAGTAACATGGCAACACTTATACTTTACATTCTTTCATATGTCCTGTCATTCTTTTCTTTATTTATTTTATTAGTTTTTTTTATTTTTTTTTTTTTTTGGCTTTAAGTGTATATAATCCAATCATTTTGATTTTTGTGACACCAAAATAATAGTAAATGCAATGCAGTGGAATGTTGGGTTGAATTTTAATTCATTTATTTTGATTTCTTTGGTACAATATAAATTGACAACTTTAATGAATTGGTATAAAATTATTTTCATTATTCAATCTTAAGTTAGATATAATTTGTCACTTATTTCATTTTATTTTATTATTTTTTTCAAATACGAATTTCTAATTTTTTACATGAATTCTTTTTTTCTTAAAAAAAACAAAGCAATAATATTATAATAAAAGATAATATATAATTTTGATTAGATATCTAAATGACCGCACACGTCAGACGATATTTAATTCAAAAAAAAAGTTTTACTGTTGTGTTCAGATATTCAAATGATCGCACGTGTTAAGCAATATCTGATACTGATACTTTCCAAAATATACGCACAAAATATATTTCAAAAAAATAAGATTTTTATAAAATTCCAAAATTATAAAAATATCAACATTTAAAAAAAACTAAAAATATAAAATTTTCAAAGAAAAAATATATCAACATCTCGAACAGTTTAAAAAAAAAAAGAAGTACATAACCCTGATTTTCCATCCCTGATGGAAATATGTAGGAGTAGGTCAAACCCTTGTCGGGCTCCAAAAAGAAAAAAATATATTTTCTTTGTTTGTATTTGTATTTTTTGTTTCTTCATACGGAAAAGATAAACATTTTCAAAAACATCTTCGTTTTACTTATTTAATTAAAGGTACTGCCTTAGGACGGACGTTGTGGGGGTGCTAATACTTTCCCCACACGTAACCGACTCCCGAACTTAGATCCAGTTTTCGTAAACTAGCCTTATCCTCGTCTTTTGGTTTTTCCATAGTTTTCTATAAAAACTATGGTGACGACTCCTCTTTTTTGAAATTTTTATTAATCCTTTTGGATTGCCGTCCTCGTTGCGATCTCGATTATGATAGATGGCGACTCCACTGGGGACAATTTGAGAGTCAGACCAATTTAATTAAATAAGTAAAAATGAGTGTGATGTTTAGAATGTTTATCTTTCTCTGTCCTTGTTGCATGTATGTATGTTTGTATACTCTGTTGGAATAATTGAACCTTAGGTTAGATGACATGTTGTATATATCTGCGTGGGATTTTCTGGTTGTTTTGCAGGTAGGGGTGAGGTATGCATAATTCTCCCTTCACACATGCACAAACACAATTGCATATCATGAGTGTGGTCCTATACCGGGGTTTGAAAGAGCTTAGAAATAGAAAGAGATTGTGTAGCAATACTGACAGGATGTATTTCGTTTCTCAGTTTTTGCGAGAACCCCAACTAGAGTTTGTTTGCTTTATTCACATGCTCATAAGCAATTTGTTTACCAACTGCTGTCAATAATGTGGTAAAGTGAGCCATAGCTCTAGTGGCCTCATACCTTTAGGGATTGAGAGCCATTCTTTGTGAGAATGCATCTAATGTCTTAGATCTTTAAGTACTCACAATGCTAAAATCACTGATTAGGGCACAAAAGGGAGATACATGCGTGTCTCTACCATCCATCGTCTTTCAAAAAAAAAAATTCAAAAATTTTAACAAAAGAAAATTTCAAAAAGGGTCTTTGCAATATAAAGTGTGAAATTTTTATGTGTTCCATTTGGGCATATCATAATTGGGAGAGGATGTTCGCTTCATACACTTCCTTATCCATACATTTCATGCATTTTGATTCTTACCAATTTCATTTGCTTTAGGTGAAAATTTTAAAGTCGTGTGTATTTTTTTTAAGATGGAATTTAACATGCTATCTGGAATCAAGAGAGAGTCGGACTCAAGTCGCTAAAGAAGAAACTCAGCATAATGTTGAATGAAAGTAATTTGACTGGCCTCAGATAGTTGGGAAGAAAACTCAAGATGATACAAAGAGGTGCCTTCAGAAAGAAGTTTAGGAATATACTGGAAGTAGAGGTACAAGTACCTATGCTTACTGTTGTAGTACAATATTATGACCCACCTTTGAGATGTTTTACATTCTCAAACTTCCAGTTGGTGCCTACTATTGAAGATTTCGAGCAAATTCTAGATCTACCCTTGGAAGGAAAGACTCCATACAAGCACTTGGAACAATATGTCTCTATGCTTGTCTTAGCCAGAATTATGAAAATACACCCTGCATAGTTGGAATGCAGAATTAGAATTAGGAAAGAGGTGAAAGGTTTTCCTCAGGGGTTTTTGGAAGCCTATCTGCGTCAATTGGCCGACAAAGAAGACTGGGAAACCTTCATGGATGTTCTCGCCATGGTGATTTATGGAGTTTTGTTGTTTCCCAATGTCGAAGGTTTCGTGGACTATGTCCCAGTAGATGTGTTTGTTTCTAGCCAGACATTAAAGGCAAAAGAAGAAAATGTTGTGCTGTTTGGCCATACTATATGTTTGGTTTACGTCTCGTATTGAGGAAAGAGTTACTGGTATCAACTTTTCGATGGAAAGAGCGTTGCAGCATGACCTTGGAGGTAAAGGAGGGCAAGACTGGAAACAATTCTTCATGACTTTAACAAAAGAAAAAATCAGGTGGCATCTTTCATGGCACTAGAAGTCGCACATTATTTATTATTGTGGGAAATACCCCAATGTGCCACTTATTGGCACCAAGTGTTGCGTTAATTAAAACCCAGTTCTGGCTCAAAGGAAATTCGGATATCCTATCAGAGGGTCTCCAATACCTGCTACCCTCCTCCCTCTGTTAGCGTATTATGAGGATGGCCTAACTACTGACACTCTGAAACAAGTCAGGACTGCCTAGGGCCATGTAATTCGTATGGAGAAAGATTCTAGATTGTGGACTTTGGATAGAGAAGTCCCTTATCGTTGGTGGGTCATGGAAAGAGTTGAGAAGATCAAACTGCCCTTTAAGGTGAGTACTCCACTGAATGAAGAACAGGCACGAGACACCGAGCCAGAAGAGGTGAAGTTGTTGAAGGAAGAAATACGAAAATAGAAAGCAAAAACTGCCAAAGTAGCTGAGGATCTTCAAAGTCCACGCCATGATTATGTTGATCTAAAAAAGGACTGTGAGGAAAGAATAAAGGCACATGAAGAGTTGATGAGGAAGCAGAGAGCAGAAAGAGACACGTTCATGATTAAGCAAGACTTAGCAGTTGCCAATGTTGAACTGACAAAGAGAGCTCAAGAACGGAACATGGTTTCATCAGCAGAAAGACAATGGAAGAACCTATATGAGAATATCAAGAAAGAGAAGTAGGAGGCTCTAGAACAATTGCGCGAATTGCAGTTGGTTAATGATATGAAACAACAAGCAAAGGAGATGATGGAAACCTATGAGGAAAGAGTTAATGATGAGCATTGGCAAAGGATAGAAGTGGACGAAAAACTTTAGACAATGATGGCTCAAGTAGAGGGCTTCATGGCCGAGCAGGAGAAAGTCACGGGGTATTGGAAGAATTGCTCTCTAGCCAACGGGGCAATTGATGATGTCCCGAGGATGTTGTCTAATGTTGAATCATCTTTGAAGTTCTACAACCCTCCAGAAGATATTACAATTTTTATGGAGCATTGTAAACAACTTGTGGGAGTGATGAAGGATTTTATAGCTTGTACTAGCGGTTAATTTGTCATTTCTTTTGTTTACCTTCAAGATGTATTGGGTTGTATTCTTTTATGAGTCAGACTCTCTATTGACCCAGAGTTATGTTAATTTTCATATGCGTATTATACAAGTTTCATACGACTTTATAACTTCCATCTAGTTTAAATGCATTCCATTTTCTTTGCATGTCTTATTGTCATCTAATTCTTTTTAATAAAATAAAAAAAATAGAAAGATAAAAAGTAATAATGGCCAGACCACCGCGACACTCGTACGGGACACGTGCCAATCGGAGGAAAATGGAAAATTTGGGAGCATCCTAAGAAGAAATAAAGGCTAACGTCGATCAACTCAAGGACCAGATGACTCGAATTCTAAAAGTTTTGATAGCTTTAGAATCTCGGGTCTCTAAAAGCGAGGAAATGATGCACAAGCAGATAAAGCGACTTCTATCTAATTTCCTCGTTTTGGACTCCCAACCAGGTACACTCCACCAATTCAGGAGTATGCTAACTAGAGAGCCAGGTTCCACTTTCTATCCCTGTTAGCGCCCCGTGGCGTATACTAACAAGCAGAAAGTGCTCCAGGGACTGCTGAACGATAACATGGCTAGTGGTAATGTGATCGGAGCATCTACTTCCGAAGGGCCGTAAGTAACTATTCCTCCAAGAATTTTGCAAGTGTTGACAGGCAAGGGACCCCAACCAAAGGATACTACTTTTACTGTTGAAAGAGCAAAAGGAAAATTAGAGTGTCTATAAGAGAGACTCCAAATTATAGAAGGTGAGAGCAGTTATGGATTAGGAGAGGCAACAGAGTTATGTTTGGTACCAAATGTAGTCATTCCATCTAAGTTCAAGGTCCCAAAATTTGAGAAATATAAGGGCACTACTTGCCCTAAGAGCCATTTAACCATATACTGTAGGAAAATGTCAGCTCATGCTCATGATGAGAAATTGTTGATACATTTCTTTTAAGATAGTGTGGCAGGGATGACCTTGAGTTAGTATATGCATCTGGAACCAACACGCATTCATTCTTGGAAAGACTTAGTGGGTGCGTTCTTGAAGCAATATAAGTACATTATTGATATGGCACCTGATAGGATGCAATTACAAAGCATGACAAAGAAAGGGGTGGAAACTTTTAAAGAATATGCCCAAAGGTGGAGGGAGGTAGCGACACAAGTAGAACCTCCATTGCATGACAAAGAGATGGTATTGCAGTCGCCCTTCTATGAGCACATGGTAGGAAGTGTCTCTTCAAATTTTTCCAATATGGTCATGATCGGAGAAAAGATTGAATTCGGGTTTAAAAGTGGAAAGATTGCACAAGGCTTGCTCGCGGCCGCAAACACCAAAAAGCCCAGATTCATCTCTGGAAGGCGAAAAGGTGAAGTCCAAGCGACATCCACTGCCCCTTATTGGGGAAATAATATGACGTCTCACTTCAGACTAAGTTATCAACAGTCCGCGATGCATTTTGTTGCAAATACAACACCAATATACCATCCACGAGCCCGCCTACAAGGTTTTCCTAGACCCCGGGCCCCGTATCAAGTCCTACCACCCTAATGTGGTTCCACAACCCAATCAAGGTCAGAATCAAATCTTGACGCAAAAAAGAAACCTGGAAAGAAGCTTTGTTAACTTCACTCCCATTTCGATGACTTATACAGAGCTTTTATCTACCCTTCTGCACAACTCCTTAGTCACTATATCGCCCATGAAGCCTGTACAACCATCATATCCAAAGAACTATGATGCAAACACCAAGTGTGACTATCATGGCGGGGCAACCGACCATTCCACAGAAAGGTGTTTTGGCCTTAAACGCAAGGTGCAAACACTGATCGATGCTGTGTGGATAAGTTTTCAAGAGGATAAACCTAGTGTAGAAGCTAACACTTTGGCAGGACATGCTAGCTCATCGACAAATGCCATCAAGGAAGAAGAGGGGTATGACATGGTGAGAGGAGTAGACATGATTTAGACTCCGATGAAGGAAATCTTTACTATGCTCTGTCAAGTAGGATATTTGAAACCCGAAAATGGACAAGAAAATGAATGTGGCCTCCACCCAGACATCTCACACTCTATAGACAAATGTTCTAAGTTTAAGCGGATACTGCAAGATCTGATCGATAGGCACATCTTGCAAATCTGTCGACAAGAAAAAGAGGGGGAAGTATGCACACAAACAGGTGAGAAGACGACATTGTTTGGACCTAAACCAGTGGTAATATGTTTTACCAAGGCCTTGCACCTATAACAGGAGCGATGACCTATCGTGATACAAGCTCTGAGTCCCTTCGTCTATAAGAATGTAAAGGCAGTTCCCTAGAAGTACGATGCTCAAGTCTTAAAGGGAGCAGAAGAAAGAAAGGAAACAGACAAGACCCCTACTATTGTTAATACTGTCGTTGATAACATCTATGGGATAGGGGGTATGACAAGAAGTGGTTGTCTCTTCACACCTCTTGAGTTAAGAAATGAAGGAAATTAGAGTAAAAAGACTAGAGAAGAAGTAACCACAGAACAAGAAAGAGCGTTCTTGAAAGGGAAGACGTCGTAAACTGATCAAGATGCTGAAAGTAATGGAAAGAAGGAAATATCTAACGAGGAAGCAGGCGAGTTTTTGAAGTTCATTCTGCAAAGTGAATATATGGTGGTGGATCAGCTAAACCGCATGCCAGCTCGAATCTCATTATTAGAATTATTGATGCACTCTGTCACCCACAAAAAACTATTGATGAAGATTCTTAGCGGGCTCATGTGGAGCAGGATATATCCCTGGATAAATTTGAAGGCATCGTTAGTCATATCATGGCTAACGACTACCTAACGTCTACTGAAGAGGAGATCCCTGTAGAAGGAAGCTGCCACAACAAGGCCCTGCACATATTGGTGAAATGCATGGACTATGTCCTAGCTCGAGTGCTCATTGACAACGACTCATCTTTGAATGTGATGCCAAGAGCAACACTTGATAAGCTCCCTTGTGAGAAAGCTCACATACGTCCCAATTCTATGATTGTGAGAGCTTTTGATGGGAGCAGAAGAGAGGTACTAGGAGAAATTGAACTTCCCATCCAAGTCGGGCCTTGCACCTTTGAAGTAATATTCCAAGTGATGGATATAATTCCAGCATACAGTTGTCTACTAGGGAACCATGGATTCATTCTGTTGGAGTCGTGCTCTCTACCTTATATCAAAAAACTTAAGTTTGTGGTGGACAAAAGCTCATAATAGTATGCAACGAGGAGGATTTTTTAGTAAGTGGACCGACGACCTCTCGATATGTGGAAGCTACTGAAGAGGATCTAGAAACATCCTTCCAGGCCTTTGAAATTGTCAACACTGCATATGTCAAGCCTTTCAAATAACCCCTTACCTATCAAACACCTCTTTAATGATGGTGAAATCGATGATGAGAGAAGGTTACAAATACGGGAAAGGGTTAGGCAAGGATATGTTTTCTCTTCGCAATTAGGCGAGAACAAGAATAGATACGGTTTGGGATACAGACTAACCAAGGCAGACTGGAAGAGGGTAACATAAGAAAAACGAGAGAGAAGCTTGGCTAGGCTGGAAGGGCATGAGCCGAAGACCGAAAGAATCATCCTATGCGATATACGACAAAGCTTCCGAAGTGCGGGGTGGATCAATACAAATCAAGTGACAACCATTGAGAAGGAGCTTAAGGAAGAAGGCTTGGATTTTGTGTGCCCCTGTTCTCCCGGTGCAAGGCTTAGCAATTGGGAATCTGTGAACATTCCCGTGGTTTTTAATGTTGATAAAATGTAATATTTTATGACTAGCTCTACGTTATAGGTCATTGTGTGTGCAAGCTAGTTATTTTGAAAAATTCAGTGTGACTTTGATGCGTATTTTCAATTATAAATTTGTGTTTTTGTTTGGTTCAATGCTTGTTTCTTTTATTTGTTTGTTTATTTATTTTTGCAACATTGAATAATGCAGATCTATCAATGAATGTTTTGAATATACCAATGTTAATACCCCGAATCCTAATTTTGCACTACTTGTCCATAATACGGAACATGATTATGAAGAAGACTGTGAACCCTCTCCTGAATTGTTGAGGTTAGTAGAACAAGAGGCAAGGGAAATGAAACCCCATCAAGAAGAGGTGGAAGTTGTCAATTTGGGGGAAGAGGGTGAAATAAAAGAGGTCAAAATTGGTACTGGCATGACTAAAGAAACATAGAGGCAATTGTATGCTCTCTTAAAAGAATTCAAGGATGTTTTTACTTGGTCCTACCAAGACATGCCAGGTTTTGACCCTAGCATAGTACAACATAAGCTACTTGTTAGGCCAAAATGCTCTCCAATTAAACAGAAGTTGCGAAGGATGAAGCCAGAAGTGTTGTTGAAGATAAAAGAAGAGGTGGAAAAATGGTTCATCGCGGGATTTTTGGCTGTAGCAAAATATACTCAATGGGTGGTGAACGTGGTGTCAGTGCCGAAGAAAGACGGAAAAGTTTGAATGTGCGTAGATTATCGAGATTTAACTTTCTCTTGCCGCACATTGATACTCTGGTAGACAACACGACTAAGTTTGCACTCTTCTCATTTATGGATGGTTTTTCAGGATATAATCAAATTAGAATGACACTCGCAGACCTAGAAAAAACCAATTTCATCACACTATGGGGAACCTTCTGTTATAAGGTGATGCCATGTGGGCTTAAGAATACAGGGGCAAGATATCAAAGGGCAATGGTGCCCTATTCCATGACATGATGCACAAAGAAATAGAAGTTTATGTTGACGACATGATCGCCAAATCCATATCTAAAGAAGAACACCTTGCCAACCTAAAGAAATTGTTTGAATGATTAAGGAAATATGAACTTAGGTTGAACCCAACAAAATGTACTTTCAGAGTGAAATCCGGAAAATTATTGGGATTCATTGTTAGCCAGAAAGGAATAGAGGTGGATCCGGATAAAGTGAGAGCAATACTAAAAATGATTCACCCTCGCACCGTAAAGGAAGTTCGGGGTTTTCTTGTAAGATTAAACTATATTGCTAGATTTATCTCCCAGTTAACTGCAATTTGTGAGCCAATGTTTAAGTTGTTGTGCAAAAACCAAGCCATGCAATGGAATGAAGACTGTCAAGAAGCTTTTGACAAAATCAAACAATACTTACGAGAGCCCCCAATACTATGTCCGCTTATCGTAGGGAGACCTCGTATTCTATACCTGACATTACTAGATGAGTCAATGGGTTGTGTTTTGGGTCAACATGATGAAACAGGCAGGAAAGAACACGCCATTTATTACTTGAGCAAGAAGTTCACATACTATGAGCGAAGATATTCCTCGTTGGAACGAACCTGTTGTGCTTTGGTCTAGGTAGCACATCGGTTAAGATAATATATGTTAAGCTACACGACATGGTTAATATCCAAAATGAATCCGCTTAAGTACATATTTGAGAAACCTGCTCTCACAGAGAGGATAACGCGTTGGCAAATGCTATTATCAGAGTATGATATATTGTATGTCACCAAAAGGCTATAAAGGGCAGTGCTTTGGCTGATTATTTAGCCCATCAGCCTATTGAAGATTATCAACCCATGCAGCCTGGTTTCCCATATGACGATATTTCTGCCATTTTTGCTATAGTCAAAGAGGAAGATGTCAAAAATACCTGGAATTTATTCTTTGATGGAGCACCTAACGCGTTAGGCCTTGGTATAGGAGCAGTGCTTATCTCTCCAGAAAAACAATATATACTAGTGATGACAAGGTTGTGCTTCGATTGTACCAATAACAAGGCGAAACATGAGGCATGTGCTATGGGCATTCGAGCAGCCATAGAATTTAAAGTAAAATTCTTGAATGTATATGGTGATTTCGCACTAGTTATTCACCAAATAAAGGGAGAGTGGGAGACTAGTGATCAAAAATTGATTCCTTATCAAGTATATATGAAAGTGCTAATGGAGTATTTTGATGCCATAGTATTTCACCACGTTCCGCGAGAAGAAAACCAACTGGCTCATGCTCTTGCTACCTTATCCTCCATGTTCGAACTAAATCAAGAGAGAGAGTTTCCAACAATCAGAATGAGGAGTCACGAACACCCAGTCTACTGTTATTTCATTACAGAGGAACCAGATGGCAAACTTGGTACTTTAATATCAAGCGATACCTCAAAGGTCGTGAATATCCTGAATATCATGTTGAGTGGAGATGTATTATACAAGAGAAATCATGACATAGTTCTCCTTAGATGTGTTGATGACAAAGAAGCAGAATTGATCTTGAGAAAAGTTCACGAAGGAACTTTCGAAACTCACATGACGACCATTCTATGGCTAAGAAAATATTGAGGGCTGGCTACTTCTAGTTAACCATAGAGAACGATTGCTGCGTACATGTGAGAAAATGCCACAAATATCAAGTGTACGCAAAAAAGTTAATGTTACGCCGACATCGTTGAATGTCTTGACTGTGCCATGGCCTTTCTCTATGTGGGCTATAGATGTTGTCGCAACCGGGGTCACAACGGGGACGACGAACAAAAATAATTTTATTTTAATTTTGGAGTCGCCACCATAGTTTATTAGGAAAAACTATGGAAAACCAGAAACAAGATAAGGCAAGTTTGCAAAACCGGATTTAGAGTTCGGGAGTCGGTTACGTGTGGGGAAGGTGTTAGCACCCCCACAACGCCCGTCCTAAGACGGTACCTTTAATTAAATAAGTAATCTGAGTGTGATTTTTTAAAATATTTATTTTTCCAAGAAAGAGATTAAAATAAAACAAACAAAATATTTTTTTTCGGTTTTAGAGAGCCCGACAAGGTTTGAACTTGCTCCTACGTATCCCCATTTAAGGGTGGAGAATCAGGGTTATGTAGTTCTTTGATGATAAGATTGTTGGTTGTTTTGATTTGTATTTTTGAAAGTTTATGTTTGAAAATAAGGTAATTGAATGGTGTCAGTGCCAGATTTAAAGCCTGGGCTTTTGAGATACAATGCCAGGTTTAAAACCTGGGTTTTGAGGAACAGTGCCAGGTTTAAAGCCTGGGCTTTGAGGAACGGTGCCAGGTTTAAAGCCTGGGCTTTGAGAAACGGTGCCAGGTTTAAAGCCTGGGCTTTGAGGAACGGTACCAGGTTTAAAGCCTGGGCTTTGAGGAACAGTGCCAGGTTTAAATCCTGGGCTTTGAGGAACAGTGCCAGGTTTAAAGCCTGGGCTTTGAGGAACAGTGCCAGGTTTAAAGCCTGGGCTTTGAGAAACGGTGCCAGGTTTAAAGCCTGGGCTTTGAGGAACAGTGCCAGGTTTAAAGCCTGGGCTTTAAGGATTGGGGTATATATCAAATTTGGTGTTGGAAAATAACATGCGACAGTTATATACAACATAGAATTTTTAATGAAATCATACATGCAAAAATGGAACATGACTCAATGAAACTCAACTTGGGTTAAGGGCAT
>Ga0209489_108797_pt1 | contig 13319 bp, 17 predicted proteins | sample SiratrowhiteBW_FD_187527 | JGI IMG/M metagenome (GOLD analysis project Ga0209489, IMG submission 187527) | Root nodule microbial communities of legume samples collected from California, USA - Siratro white BW (SPAdes) (version 2) | ecosystem: Host-associated > Plants > Roots > Nodule | place... | reverse complement strand
CACAAGCTTCATATTCTGCAATATTGTTAGTACAATCGAAACACAATCTTGCTGTCACAGGTATATACTGATTCTCTGGGGAGATGAGCACCGCTCCTATGCCATGGCCCATTACATTAGAAGCCCCATCAAAAAATGAAGTCCATATATTCACCTCATGGTTATACTCATCCGCATGAAGCAGAGCTGAGATGTTTTCATCCAGAAAGTCAGGCAACATTGGCTGATAGTCTTCCACTAGTTGGTGAGCTAAAAAGTCAGCTAGGGCACTACCTTTGATAGCTTTCTGGGTAACATAAAGTATGTCATATTTTAACAACAACATTTGCTATCGAGCTATTCTTTCTGTGAGAGCAGGTTTTTCAAAGATGTATTTGATCGGATCCATCTTAGATATCAACCATGTCATATGGCTTAACATATATTGTCTTAGTCGGTGAGTTGCCCAAGCTAAAGCACAACACGTTCATTCCAAAGAGGAGTATCTTTGCTCGCAATCAGTAAATTTCTTGCTCAAATAATAAATGACATGCTCCTTTCTACCCGTTTGATCGTGCTGTCCAAGTACACAACCCATTGATCCGTCTAATACTGTCAGATAGAGAATAAGAGGCCTTCCAGGGACTGGCGGACACAGTATTGGAGGTTCTCTTAAATACTATTTAATTTTATCGAATGTTATCTGACAATCTTCATTCCATTCTACCAATTGATTCTTTCGTAACAATTTAAAAATGGGCTCACAAGTGGCGGTGAGCTAGGAAATAAATCTAGCAATGTAATTTAATCTTCCCAGAAAACCTCAAACTTCCTTTTCCGTGCGAGGATGTGGCATTTCCAGAATAGCACGTACCTTATCCGGATCCACTTCTATCCCTCTTTGGCTGACAATGAATCCTAGAAGTTTTCCAGATCTTACTCCAAAAATACATTTAGCTGGGTTCAGCCTGAGTTTGAATTTTCTCAGCCTTTCAAACAATTTCCTCAGGTTGGCAAGATGTTCTTCTTCAGATCGGGATTTGGCGATCATATCATCAACATATACTTCAATCTCTTTGTGTATCATGTCATGGAATAAGGTCACCATAGCCCTCTGATAGGTTGCTCTAGCATTCTTAAGTCCAAAAGACATTACCTTATAACAGAATGTACCCCATGGTGTGATGAAGGTTGTCTTTTCTATATCTTCAGGTGCCATTTTGATCTGATTGTACCCAGAAAATCCATCCATAAATGAAAACAATGAAAACTTAGTTGTATTGTCCACCAAGATATCAATGTGCGATAATGGAAAATCATCTTTCGGACTAGCACGATTCAAATCTCGATAATCTACACACATTTGAACCTTTCCATCCTTCTTTGGTACTGGAACCACATTGGCCACCCATTGAGGGTATTTTGCTACTGCTAAAAATCCGGCATTGAATTGTTTTTCTACCTTGTCCTTTATTTTCAACGATACCTCTGGTTTCATTCTTCTCAACTTCTGCTTGATCGTAGGACATTCTGGCTTGAGTGGTAATTTATGTTGCACAATGTCAGGGTCTAATCCAGGCATATCTTGGTAAGACCAGGCAAAAATATCCCTGAATTCTCTTAACAAAGCACACAATTGCCCCTATATTTCTTTCGTCATCCCTGTGCCTATCTTGACCTCTTTTTTCTCATTTTCATCCCCTAAATCAATTAGCTCTACATCCTCTTGATGTGGTTTTAACTCTCTTGCTTCTTGCTCGACTAATCTCAACAATTCAAGAGGGGGTTCCCAGTCTTCTTCATAATCATCTTCCATGTTATTGACGAGGAGTGTAAAATTAGGGTATGAGATATTGACATTGTTATTTTCAAAAAGATTCATCAACATATCTGCATTATTCAAGTTTATGAAAATAAATAGGAAAGAAAGAAAAAGTGAAGAAGAAAATGAAAACACGATTTTATTATGCAAATGCGCAATACTGCGCTCTCAAAGGGAAACAATTCAAATTCAGAATGCAATGAACGAAACAACAAATCCTAAAAATCAGCCCATGAAAACAACAAATTCCCTAAAGCTCTGGGCAAAGCAATAGGGTTGACCGAACAACATTACATTTTATTGCTATTAAACACCATAGGCACGTCTACAGACTCCCAATTGCCAATTTCTTCATCAGGAAGACAAGGGTGCACATGATTGAAGCTCTGATCTCCATGCCTCTGTTCGATAATAGCCACTTGATCAAAATTGATCCAACCAGCGCTGTAGAAACTCTGATTCAGGCTGCACATGGGAATTTCTTTAATTCTCGGCTCCCGACCCTCTATCTTGGCTTGACTTCTTTCAATTCTTTCTTCAATGATTCTCCTTCGATCAACATGAGTAGGTATGTATCCCAAACCATACCTCCCTTTGTTTTCCACCAATTTCAGTGGCCTTACAGATCTTGTATTATTTTTGCCCAAGCCACTACCATATTTATACCCCTCTTTCATCATAGTCTTGGCCACCATCAAAGATACACTAGACAAACATGGATTTACTTTGAAAGGCTCTACATAGGTTGTACTAACGATCTCCAGAGCCTGAAATGAAGTTTCTAAAGCCTCTTCTGTGGCTTCAATATAGGGAGTGGATGTCGACCCACATACTACCAAGTCCTCCTCTCCGGAAACTATAATCAATTTATAATCAACTACAAATTTTAGCTTCTGATGCAAAGTAGATGGAACTACTCCAGTCGTGTGTATCCAAGGTCTTCCCAGCAGGCAGCTGTACGCTAATGATATGTCCATTACTGGGAATATAATTTGGAATGTGCACAGACCGACTTGTACTGGTAGTTCCACTTCCCCTATGACCTCTCTTTTACTACCGTCAAAAGCTTTCACCACCATGGGACTAGGACATAGATGAATCCCTTCACCATGAAATTTGTTCAATGTGGTTTTCGGCATTACATTCAGAGAGGAACCATTATCGACTAGCACACGTGATATAAAATTATTCATGCACTTGACTGAAATGTGAAGAGCTTTGTTATGACCTCTGCCCTCCGAAGGTATTTCTTCCTCAGTAAAAGTTAAGTAATTATTAGCAGTGATGTGACTAACAATTCTTTCAAATTTATCCAAGGAGAGATCTTGTTCCACATGAGTTCCGCTTAAGATCTTTATCAATAACTTTCGATGAGCAATCGAATGCATTAACAATTCCAACAAAGACACCCTTGTAGGAATCCGATTCAACTGATCCACCACTTTGTATTCGCTTTGTTGGATGAACTTCAGAAACTCAGAAGCATCTTCATCAGTAATCTCCCTTCTCCCTCTCTCTTCGGGCTCTGAATCAACTTTCACAGTCTTTTCTTTCAAATACGACTTTGCTTTTTCCATAGCCATTTCTTCTCTATTCTTTCCATAGCTTGTTTCACCCATAAGTCAGGATGAGCAAAAAGACGTCCGCTCTTAGTCATATCTCCAATTCCAGAGATGTTATCGATTGTGGTCTTGCCTTGCTCAACCGATTCTTCTTTTTGTTCTCCTTGAACTATACTAACACCATGTGAGAAGAAGCCGACTCTTCGTTCTTAGCAGTAGCATCTCGCTTGTTGTTTAGGATCATTAGATTTTTGACAATTTGACCCAACTGATCTTTTAGGCCATGAATCTGATTCACTTTATTTTTCAAATCACTGATGTTAGCTTTCATTGTTTTCATCGTTTCCTCCCAGTCTTCCATATTCTGACAATTGGCGCGAGTCCTATATGGATGTCGTGGGAATTTAGCCGTTATTGCTTTCTCTGATGTTTATTTAAGATGAATTAAAAAGTGAAATATGAACAAAATGTAACTAGCCGGAAATTATAAAATTGTGTAATCGACACATAATTAAATGGAAATTAACACAGATCTGGAGTCTCAAGAAACTGATTTATTTAAGGAATTCAAATTGATACATCTTCAACGGAAAAACAAAAGGAAACTACTATCAATCTCTAACACGGGCAATCAAAATCTTCAGTTGCTCTACTAGCCACTTGCAATGATCGAGAAAAATCTGAACTTCTCGTGAATGATCACGGAACGTCACTGCGTCAGCCTCTCGTAATATTCTTGGTACGCCCTCGATAGCCCCATCAGCTAGGCAGCCAATTGGGAAAAATTCCTTTGCCAGTGTACCACATCCTTTTCCTGCTCAACCATGTAATCTCTTGCACGAGTCATTGCAGCTTGGTGCCTTTCTTCCCATTCTAATAGTAGCGTACGTTCCGTATTCACCCTTTCTTCACAGATAACCATTGTCTCCTCCACTTGATGTTCCATGACGTTGACCTGTATTTAAAGATCTTGCAATCTTTTCACGATTTCTTGCTTGTCTTATTTAATGTCCTCGTACAAATTTTTCCACTGACGTTCAGCTAATAAGGCTGTGTTCCGCTCTTGTACTCTCATTGTTAGCTCTTTGTTTGCTGTGGACAGATATTGTTTGATCCTATGTGTATCATCCCTTTCGGCTCGTTGTTTCTTGACCAAACCTTCATATGTTTCTGTCTTCTCCTCATATTCTCTGTTGAGATCTGCATAGCTATGTTGTAAGCCCAGTAGGTCATCAGCCATCTTGACATTCTTCTCTTTCAATCTTGCAACTTCCTCCTTCAGCTTCTTTACTTCCCTTGACTCTATATCTTGGTTTTGTTCTTCATTTCTCGACTGAGTGGGGATTCTTCAGAAAGGTAGCTTGACTTGATTAACTCTCTCCGTAACCCATTGATGATAAAGAATTTCTCTATCTATCCCCCATGCTCTCGAATCCCTCTCCACTCGAATCCCTCTCCTAATATGTCAGAGGGTTTTAGTAGCATCTCCTTCCCCATGGTAAGTCAGCAAGGTAGTAAGCGAAGCGGTTGTCGTCAAACCTCTTATAGGGTATCCAAACTGTCTTTGAGCCAGAATCGGATCGTAGCTAACACAACCTTTAGTGCCTATGAGTGGCACGTTTGGGTAGTTCCCACAATAATATATGATGCTCGACTTCTGCTGCCAAGATGGATGCCACTTTATCTTTTCTTGAGTCAGTCTTGAGAGAAACTCACCCCAATTTGTCATTCTCTTCACTTCAAACTTGCGTTGCATTACCTCTTCAACAGGGCATTGAGCACTGATCCCTTTTCCCCCTATGCGAGATAGGAGCCAGACATAAAACACAGGTAGACAACACATCAACTTTCTTTTCCCCAGGTCATAGCACAGAAGCTATATAGACATCAGCCAAGATTGCTAGGACTGGATTTTCCGATCGAGTCTTACTTGCAATAAATACATCGATTGCGGCATAGTCGACCAAATCTTTGACATTGGGAAACAACATAACACCATATAGTGTAAGAGCTAGAACATCCATGAAAATCTCCCAATTTTCTTGGTCAGCTAACTGATGCAAATAGCTTTCTAAAAACTTTGGGGTAAATCCTCGTACACCCTTCTTGTTTACTAGAGCACTTTCTAGTTCTCCTGCGTGAATTTTCATTATCCCAGATAGAGTCAAAACAGAAGCATAATGTTCAACATATTTGTACGGAGACTTCCCCTCCAAGGGTAAGTCTAAAATCTGCTCAAACTATTCGAGTGTCGGCACCAGTTGAAAGTCTTGGAATGTGAATGCTCTGACAGGTGGGTCATAATATTGTCCAAAGGCCGTGATCAAGGAAGTCTGCACCTCTATGTTGAGCAAACCTAACAAATTTCCATATTTTTTCCTGAAAGAGTTTCTCTGAACTGCCCTAAACCTTCTTCCCAATGCCCTAATTCCAAACAGATTATTCTCTCTGGCTTTTATCGGCAATTTTACCTTCAAATCCTCTTCAGATTTCATTTCAACTCCAGAACTTACATTAATTTCCATTCTTTTTTGACAAAAAACACAACTTTATAGTTTCTGACCTTAAAAGAAAACAATTGAGACTATATGAGAAAAAGAAATGCATGCATGCAATGTAATGAAGAAAAACCTGAGCTAAACTTCATATGTCATGATAAAATAATGGATGCTTTTCATGAGAGAAGAAATTAATGCAATGGATAAAAATATTTTTATTATTCTTTCTTTTAAAAAACATGAGGTGGAGGGTAGAGACACGCAACATATCTCCCTTTGTGCCCTAAACAAGGTTCAATATGCTTGGGGGTCTAAGGCATTAGATGCACACTCACAAAGGTAAGCTCTTAACTAAAGGTATAAGGCCACTAGAGCTATGGCTCCCCTCGCTGCATTACCCACAACAGTTGGTAGCCAACTTGTGTAAGCATACAAGTGAAGAGAACAGACTCTAGCTAGGGTTCTCGCAATAGCCAAAATGGGAAGTACATCCTTATTGACATTGCTACACAACCCCTTCTAATTCTAAGATTCCTCAGACCCGGGTGTAGGGTTCCACTCATGATATGAACAAGTATGTGTGTGTGTGTGAAGGGAGAATTTATGCACCCAACCCTCACTTGCAAAACAGCCAGAAAAGTCCCAAGCAGGTATACAACATGTATAACAGATATAGCATGTCATCTACCCTAGGGTTCAATTATTCCAAGATCAATAAATAAACAATCATATATACAAAAAGAAAGGGAAAGATAAACATTAAAAAAAAACCACACTAATTTTACTTATTTAATCAAATTGGCCTGACTCTCCAACATTTCCCAGTGGAGTAGCCATCTGTCACAACCGGGGTCACGACGGGGACGGTGAACAAAATAATTTATTTTAATTTTCAAAACAAAGGAGTCGCCACCATAGTTTATTAGGAAAAACTATGGAAAACCAAAAACAAGATAAGACAAGTTTGCGAAAATAGATTTCGAGTTCGGGAGTCGGTTACGTGTGGGGAAGGTGTTAGCATCCCCACAACGCTCATCATAAGATGGTACCTTTAATTAAATAAGTAATCTGAGTGTGATTTTTTAAAACATTTATTTTCCCAAGAAAGAGATTAAGATAAAACAAACAAAATATTTTTTTTTTTTGTTTTAGGGAGCCCGACAAGGTTTGACCTTGCTCCTACGTATCTCCATCAGGGATGGAGAATCAGGGTTACGTAGTTCTTTGTTGATAAGATTGTTGGTTGTCTTGATATTTTTTTGAAATTTTCGAAAGCTTGTGTTTGAAAATAAGATAAGTGAATGACACCAGTGCTAGGTTTAAAGCCTGGGCTTTGGATAACAGTGCCAGGTTTAAAGCCTGAGCTTTGAATAAGGTGACAGGTTTAAGGCCTAGGCTTTGAGTAAGGTGCTAGGTTTAAAGCCTGGGCTTTGAGTAACGATGTCAGGTTTAAAGACTAGGCTTTGAGCAACAGTGACAAGTTTAAAGCCTGGGCTTGAGTAATGGTGTCAGATTTAAAGCCTGGGCTTTGAGAAATGGTGCTAGGTTTAAATTCTAGGCTTTGAATAAGGTGTCAGGTTTAAAGCATAGGCTTTGAATAAGGTATTAGGTACAAATACTAATTGGGGTGGTGCAAGAAGTAGCTCCACTAGTCAGAAACCACTTATGACCAAGGGCTTTTTAGGGATTGAGAAGAGTGTGGGTGCAGATCTGGATTAATGGGGGTGTAGGAAGTAGATCCACTAATCACAAATCCAACCAGGGTTGAGGGTATTTTGGGGATTAAGAAGAATTGGAGTGTAGATCTTAATTAATGGGGGTGCAAGAAGTAGATCCGCTAATCAGAAATCAAACCAAGGTTGAGGGCATTTTGGGGATTAAGAAGAATTGGAGTATAGATCTTAATTAATGGGGGTGCAGGAAGGTGCAGGAAGTAGATCCGCTAATCAGAAATCCAACCAGGGTTGAGGGCATTGTGGGGATCAAGAAGAATTGGAGTGTAAGCACAACTACGTGGGGTGCAGAAAGCAACCCCACTAACTAGAAACCCATCTAGGGTTTGGAACGCATATGCGGCGCTACGGAAGGCAAAAACAGATCCAGTTTCGAGAGATGGGGGCATGGTTGGCGAAGGTGGAGGCGGCGGCGGTAGGCGACGACAATGAACGCCGTCAACGGGGCGTTTTTTGCACCATTTTTGTGACGTTTTCATGGTTGTTTCGGTGCTATTTTGAAGGTAAAGTGGTGCCGTTTTTGGGTGCTGTTTTGAAGGCAAAGTGGTGCAATTTTGGTGAGAAAATGGCGTTGTTTTTGAAGGAAAAATTGTGTTGTCTTGGAGATAAAACTAGTGGTATTTTTGGGGCAAAATGGTGCTGTTTTGGTATTGTTTGGCTGCTGTTTTGGGTGCATCTTGTTTGGATTAAAGGGACTACATGGTGGCTATTTTTGGAGGTAAATGGTGGCTGTTGGTGGCACACGGTGGCTGTTTTATTGGATGGTTTTCGGTGGTGCATGGTAGCTAGGTTACGTGGAAGTGTATACATGATGGGGCTTGTGGGAGATGATTAGTGGATGGTGGGAGAGAGGTGCAGGTCGGGTGCAGGATGCTATGCATGTCGTAATGTTTATTTTTTTATGGAGTGGGTGCATAGTAAAACTTTGAAATGCATGATATGAAGTATGAGACTAAAAGCAAATTTGTAAAAGAAAACATACATGCTTCTTCTGTCTGTTCCTTTTTTCCTTCACTCTCCGTCACTAATGATCTATGAAATTTTTTTCTTTTTCCTTCTTTCCTTAATATATCTCTCCTTTTTTGCTTTTCATTATTATTATTATTTAAAATTAATGTGGTTCAGAGCAGTTATCACTGTTTGACCAATTTTTATTGTTTATTTTTTTTTAAATATTATTTAATATTAAAGATGAATCTACCCAGGAATGAGGGATTAAGCCATTTCAAAACGGTCATAATTTATTACTCATTATTAATTTTATTTTTATGTAGTGGAGAAAGTGAGTTGTTATCTCAACAGTTTCAAAATTATTATTTTATATATATATATATATATATATATATATATATATATTTTATTTTTTTTAAAATAAAACAATACGTGGAGTTAAGGAATATGGGATAGTACTTCAGTTGACTCATTCTTTTTATTATTATTTTTATTATCTTGAACGTGCAAATGAAGGAAACAATTTGAAAATAATTTTCTTTTCTTGTTATTTTTTATTATTTATTATTTTCTTTTTAGGTTCCGTTGTTTCAATTTATATATATTTTTTATTTATTTGTTTTGTTATTTTCGTTTTTTATTATTAATTATTTTTTTGTAATGGAAAAATTCAAAATTTTTTATTTATTCATTTTTCATTTTTTTCATTTCTTTATTTATTTTATTATCGTATTTTTAATTTAAAAGATTATCCGGACAAAATTGGGTGTTGACACACTCATTATAATAGTGTTACTGAAAACAAGCCTGATATGGCTTATAAGGTTGTAGTGGTTGTTGAAAGTAGGACTCACAATGCATTTCATAATGATTTTATTGTGAAGAATAATATTAAAGTTGGTTAGTCATAGAAGCTAAATCCATCTTCACAAAGTAAAATTAGAAAAAAATGGTGATGAAAAACAATTAGGCACTTTATCACTGTCTATCGGCAGAAAGATTAAGTAGACTAAACAATTAGACACTTGAAACAATTTTATTTCTTTCTTTTTTTTCTCTTTTTTTATAATGTGATCATTGCAATAATTCAAAAAACTAATTAAATAGAATGAACAAAAGAAAATAGAGTTAGATATGCAAAAAATAAAAATAAGCCACATAAACTTTGTAGATAAATAAGAAAATTGAAAACCAAATTAAAATTAGATACCTGAGAAATGATGTCAAATTTGATCGTGCTTGTTTTGCAAGAAAATTAAATGTGTTTTTAGTTTAGATTATCTAATGTAGTGATAGACCATCTAACACCAAAGAGATGATCGTATAGATACAGTAAGATAATCCAAAGTCGTCTCTCAATGAGTCCAATAGTAAATGCAGTTAATCAATGTTCAAAACTTATTTATAAGAAGTGAAAGTTAGTAATAACAGTAAAGGGGTGATTTGAAGATTTTTGTGCAGGAAAATGTAGTAGACAATGCAAAAACATCCAAGGAAGCAGATTGACTTCCAAGTTCATTCATCATGCATTCCTTGTTGGTTATACTATGATTATCATACTTCAATTCTCACACAGATTTAAACTTATTCAAACAAGCATAAATCAAATTCAACAAAATCTTATTGGAGTAAATAAGTATCTACTCATATATTCATTATCTCACTTTGTCTCTAAGTGTCTACTCAATGGGATGTTTACCTTCTACCTCTTGACTAAGTGTATAAGAGATTGATTAGATAAAGCAAATTAACCAAGAACTCTAACTAAAGGAAAACAACCAAATTTTCAACAAATGTTCAAAAGCAATTACTTTTCTAGAAAATAGATTTCAAAAAGGCCAACAACAAAGCATAAGTTGCTAAAAAAATTAAAGAACAAAACATTATTCAACAGAATCTCAGATTTAATGGAAAATCATAAGAGAATCAACCCAAAGAGTTTTAGTCTTCCATGTGGAAGAGAAAAGTAAAATAGTTACAAAAATAAAATAAAACTAGGTTTGGAGTGTGCTATTTAGCCTCCCCCCTTTTGCCTCTAAAATCTTTATTTAAAATCTCCTTTCTCTCCAAATTTCTCTCAAAATCATGTCTCGGATATTGTTCTTGAAATTATTAGTTGTTTCCTTCTATGTCATAAATTAACATATGAATATCTTTTTTCCAGTTAAGTTGCAGATTTTTGTTCTTGCTTTTCTTTCAGGTATTTTGTTTTCAATTCCTGTTCCAGATACGTGTATTGGGTTCTTATTCAATCAAACCCAGTACAATTGAATCTGCTATGAGACATTTTGTAGAATAATTGGATGAGATCATCCTCTCTCCAACACATAAAAAATAGGGTAAAATAGAGGATCTTTATTTGTAGAAATTAAGAGAGTATCTTTGTAGAATATCTGTGTAGAATTAAAGCTTGCTTCTTTAGAAGGTAACCAAGTCATTTAATCAGTTTCTCCTTTATTTAAGAATGGTGCACTCAATAGTAGACGCTATGGGAAGATCATTTAATGATGTTGTCTAGAGGGACCGTTTAGTGAGATCATCTAGTCCTTTTAGTGTTTACAGCATAATTTTTCTACAACTTCGTCTTCATAAATCTTGATATTGTTATGGTGCTCAAATGAGTCACTAGAATATCTACTCCCAATAATCACTAGGTCGTCTAGTCAGATTGTCTAATGCTTGTAACTGTTCGACAATCCACTTCACTAAATATACAATATTAGTAGAAATAATAGTTAAGGTCCAAAGAAAGCCAATTAGATGAATCTTAATTAAAGAAGTGGATTTATATTTATTACAGTCTACGAACATTATGATTAAAGCTTCTAAGTGTGAGTAAAATTGTATTCATCAATCTTATTTATAGAGCAAATATTGTTATAACTGACACACATGAAACATGCCTAAAACTAATGTGGAAGGCACATGAATAAGACTTCCCATTTCATGATAGAGTAGCCACTACACAGTTTCATTAGACAGTCAAACTCTTAGTAGACGCTTTGAGACTAGATGGTTCAATAAGACAATCTAGCATTGTCAGACAATCTAATAACCTTAAAGAAAAGATTTTACTAAAAAATTCTTTAGACACCTTAAATTATCTCACCTATGACAAGGATCTTTATACTCTAAAAAAACATGAAGCATTACTTTGTGATTAAACATGCTAAGTGGGTGAAATTTTTAGAACAATTTCCTTATATTATTAAATACAAAAAAGGTAAAAGTAATATAGTTGTTGATGCTTTATCTAGGACACATACATTACTCGTTTATTTGGGCTCTCAAACTCTAGGATTTCATAACATAAAGGAGTTGTATGAACATGACATAGATTTACAAACCGCTTATGCAAGTTGTCTCAAAAAGACTCTTGATGAATTGTACATTGTTTAGGGGTATCTTCATAAAATGGAAACCTTTGACATCCTAAGGATCCATCAGGAAACTACTTGTGAGAGAAAGTCATGAGAGAGGTCTCATGGACAATTTTGAAGTTAATCAAACTCTTACTTTCTTTAAAAATAAATTTTGTTGGCCACATATGAGAGTGGATGTTCAAAGGATTTTCTCTAGATATGTAGCTTGTCTTTAAGCTAAGTCTAAAGTTATGCTTCATGGAGTTTACACTCCCCTCTCCATAGCTAGCACCCTTTATGTTGACATTACTGTAAATTTTGTGCTTGGTCTCCCAAGAATCAAAAGGGGCTTTAATTCTATCTTTATGGTATAATCTATCATTTCAATAAAATGACTCATTTTATATCATGGCACACAGTGGATGATTCTAGCTATATCTTAAGACTTTTTTTTAAAGAGCTTGTTATATTGCATGATATTCCAAGATGTGTCTAATAGGGATGTTAAGTTCTGCTAAGGAAAAATCCAACACCTTATAATTTTGATTAAGTTTTAAAAACCACGAAGCATGAAAAATGAATCATGCATCGTTTATAAGACGAATGCTTCCAATAAACAGATCATATAGGATGCAAGTGTTTTGTTTAATAAATGATACAACATTATGTTGTTCTTCAATCTAATAAGGCACATATAACATCAAATGAAGCATGCATATAACATTAGACAATACACACATAGTCTAACCTAACCTCATAGTTCAATAAATATTTGTATATTTATTCTATGTTGTAGGAAATGTCCACTATCATTCGTTTGACCAAAGAGATTTGTTAAAGATAAAAGTATAAGTCAACATCATGACCTCTTGGAGCACGAGCTAAAACTATTTTCTTCACCAATATCTTAGCACAATGAACTTTTCCATTTTACTTAGTTATCTGCCCTGTAAGCAAATGTCAGTACATCAAGGATATATGCAACATTCATATTCAAGCTTGATAAACATAAAAAGGACATCAAAAGAATTGAAGATGCTCAACAAATAACCAGTCTCTCAACGATTTTCTTCTTCCATAGGCCATTCTTGGCTTGCTCCTCAACCTCCTCCAAAACCACGTTTGGTATGGTCAACCTTATTGCCATTCGACCCCATCTCATCGAAAACCTCTCGGTCAAACTTGAAAATATAACCTATGTTCTAAGAATTATCGAAATCATACTAGAACATCAATTCCTCATCACTTGGATGCATACGCTCATCGTCCAAACTCTTAGATCTAAAAAACTCCTCCAAGCCCGAAAAACCACTATTAGAAGAAAAGGTAGGCATTCTTACCTCTCTAGAAAGAACCAAGAACTCAAAAAAAAAAAAAAAAAAAAAAAAAAAAAAAAAAAAAAAAAAAAAAAA
>Ga0209489_108793_pt1 | contig 13323 bp, 9 predicted proteins | sample SiratrowhiteBW_FD_187527 | JGI IMG/M metagenome (GOLD analysis project Ga0209489, IMG submission 187527) | Root nodule microbial communities of legume samples collected from California, USA - Siratro white BW (SPAdes) (version 2) | ecosystem: Host-associated > Plants > Roots > Nodule | place: USA... | reverse complement strand
TTTTTTTTTTTTTTTTTTAAAGATCCATTACCACGCCTCTCCCATCAAAGGATTGTTCTCGGCCTTAACTGCAATTAGAAATTATATTTATTATATGCTATATTACCATTTTACAACACACATAGAAACGAGTAAGAATCAAACTCGAAAGGTCGATCTTTAACAACAGCCTCTTGTAAAATGTCGGGACCATTTTATATTTTGTGCAAGTTCAAAGCATTAGATGAAGAATATATAAATATATTTTAACCTCATTCTCTATACATTGGCCTCCTTCTTAGTTGGGGTCTCGTTTTATTTTATTTTAAGTTCGTTTTGACACAGAGAGAAAGGATATATATAGCTATAGTACATTTATGCATGATTTGTTGATCGAATGAAAGGATACATGAGCTTATTTTATAATAATGAAGAGCTAAAAGCCTATTTGTACTATAGAATCATGCTTTTTGGTGATTGGAAATTCTCTTTTGAGTCCAGTTTGACAGGCAACAACCAAATGGAGATGAAACTGAGCAATAATGGAGTTCAAAAGCGGTTTGCCCCCACTACTCCACAAACACTCCCTCTCCTTTATCAAAAATTAAAGCCACCCATTTTAAAAAAGGGTTAGCTTTCAGGATTCAAAAGAATATGCATGGATATCTCTTCTCTTCTTCACCCCTTCAATAGTTTTGTTACCAACTTTTCACCCTTTTCCACCTTGCAAAGTTTCAATTTCAACATCTGTATTCTTATTTTTTTTCCCTTAACTCGTACTAATTCCAACCTCATCCACCATCCCATTTATTATGTTCCCTTTCATTGAGAAAAAAAGGAAATAAAAGAAGAAACTAAAGGGCTTCACATTTCAACACTTAGCCACATCAAATTAAATCCATCCGTTGGTTGATGAAGGGTGGCAAATGGTTGGCACCACCAACACCAAGAAAATCCCTAGTTTGTCCCCATGCACTCTCTTCATTCTGTACGTGCCGTCGTTTTGTAGGGGGCATTTGTGACAAATCCGCCGAATAATTATTCTCTCCCTCATGACTTGTGATCACTGAACTTGAACCGTACATGCCACAAAACTTGTTCCCATCTTGGCCTGGACTGTTGCATTTCAAACCTATGCTCCCGAGGAATAATGATGGGTCCGATGAAGTTGTCCCAATTTGTGCAGCCTTTTGCAATAAAGCTGTGGCTGACATGCTTGCTGAGGTTGTTTGATGGGATTGGTGTTGTGAACTATACAAGGAAGGAACACTTATGAGTTGCAGGTTGGGGTTATCCTTAACAATATTGTTCACTAGTGGAAGTGAAGCACTGCTAGTTAGCTCCTGGGTTCCATTGGAAGAGACTTTATTTCCAAACACCCAATTTAGTTGGTAATTAGAGGGTGGTGGATTTGAGCAAGGAGCAAGTGGATTTCCACCGCCACCACAATAAATTGAGGATGGGCTTGTAGCAGATCCAAGTTGATGAAATTCATGCAAATTGTTGCTAGCAATTGTTTGATGAGCCTGAGATGTTTGAGTCATCCAAAGGGATAACCCCTTCGATGTTTGATTACCTTGGACTGGCTCCTCCGGGCACGAATTTGGCTTGAAAAAAGATGAAAAATGGGTTGCCATGTTAGGACCAAGGGGATTTTGCATGATGCTGTAGTTGCTAATGTTTGATGCTGCGTTTACCCTAGCTGTTTCTTCTGCTAAGGCATCGCAGAAAGCCCTGTGAGTGATGAAACTGTCCCTCCTGCTCCACCAAAATTAGTGACAAACAGTAAATTAATTAACTACAAGAAATTTTATACATGCACAATAATCTATACACTTCTTTAAACACCCATGATACCTATTGAAAAGAAATATATAATTTTTTTGTAAATGTTACAATGTAATGGGAAAAGAGAGGGTAAGAAGTATCAAGTGTTGATGAGATGTTTAAAAATAATGGATATTTATGTATAATTGCTCTACTTATTATTTCCTTTTATCTTTTTCATTCTAATCATATCATATTACATTATTACACTTCACTGTTTTCTTTGTTTAATCTCTCTAGATATGCTTAGGATGTAGGTATTCACGGATTATTTTTCTTAACTAAATAAAAGCAAACTTGCAAGAAAGCTCAAGGCATGACTATATATAGTAAAATTTTATTTCTAGTCCCTTGAGCTGTTAAGAACTTCTCTAGCAGGACTACAGCATTAGGATTTGTAACGCTTAGCTTACGACATTAAGTTACATGTGAATAGTAAGCACTAATAACCAAGAGAGTTTATTTTTTTAATCATGTTTTACTTTTCACTTTTTAATCGGAACAAGAGAAAGGAGACAAAAAAAATTTGGGACAAGTTCAATCCCTAACATACAGGGTTCATAACCCCACTCCCCAGATTAGTCTTTGACATTAAAACAATTTCATAATCACATTAGATAATCTATGATAATTCCAAACTAGCTAAGCTTAGAAATTTTGTCGTTTAAGATGTTTGCCAAAAGGTAATAAACCTTGCAAGTGTGGGTTCTTTCAAGTTCTTTTCACTTCACTAAGACTCATTTCTCCTTTTACTACTCCTAAAAGCAAAATAGACAGCAGACACGCAGAAGCACACGGAGGAGTCAGACAAAGATATCATAGATACAGTTTAAAGGCTTCAGCGTCATGATTCGTTTTATCTATATATATCTTTTTGGGTTTCAACTCACCACTACTGCATGAAGAAAGCGATGCTCTTTCTTTTGTCACAAAGATAAGGATAGTAATTGCTGTTTCTTTTCTTTTCTTTTTTTCATACATACCGCTAGACAACTTACCACTTTACACAAAATTTGATTAGTATGAGATTGATAACTCGTAACAGTTTGTGATCCACGACATAAAGATAGAGATAACTACGTACCGTGAAAAGATAGTGCCACAGTCACATTTGTATTCTCTGGTACCACATGTTTTTGAGTGAGCTTTCCAATCTGACTGCACAGCATAACGCTTTGAGCACTTCTCGCACTTCCACTTCTTCTCACCGTGCTTTCTGCAGAAGTGCTTCTTAATCCCAGTTAAGTCTCCGAGAGCCCTTGAAGGGTGGTGGTGCACACAAGTCTTCTCTGGACACACATAAACTCTCTTCCTTACTTCTTTGCTTGATCTCTGCTTCAGCTTCCAAGGAAGGTTGTGCCCTCGTCGATGGAGTTGAAGGTTTTGGTCCCTTTGGAAACCCTTGAGACAAATTTCACACACGAATCTGTTTGTGGCCATCAGAGTCTTCGGAGACAAGGCTATGACCTCAGCTTCAGGATCTGTGCACAGAAGATTATTCATGAACTCACAAAACAAACCCATTGCTCTCTTTTGCAGAAAAGGCAATTAGCTTTTGAATATACTTATGATGATGAGAAAAGGTTGAGAGACAGAAAGAGAGAAAATTACAACAAAGATGCTGGGAATGATGATAAACCTCACAGCAGCACAGCAAAGAATTAACAAAGTTACCTGGATTTCCAGGGAGGTTTCTCTTCCTCTTCAAAACAGGAGGTTGGTTAGATGCAGCAGTTGATGGGTTCTGAAGAGGGAAAGCATTTGAAATTTCTCCATCATCCATCTTTTCTAGCATCTTAGCTAAGGTGTTTCTTGAATCCTAAGTTTGACTCAGTTTGGAAACAGTTAGAGGTAGTAAGGTGGGAGGAAGGATATTAGTGTTTGAATTAGGAGAAAAGGTGAGGGAATGGGGTAGCTTAGCTAGGCTTCTTAATTATATGGTTCCAACCCTAAACAACATGAACTGATATATGCTAGATGGGATCTCTCTGTCCCTCTCTTTCTCTCGCATATGTTGCAGTCAATTTAATTATCTACTTTTTAGGTGGAATAAAAAACTAAGATGCTATGGGGGGCGGAAAAGCAAACGAGGAGAGAGAAAGAGAAAGGAAAAAGAAAGAGGAGGTGGGGGTCAGTCAGGAAATATAGAGAGAACAGGAGATGAGGCAAAGGTGTATGATGACACATATGATGAGGTCCGAAGAAAGTTATCTTCATTTGGAATGATTATCCCATAATTTGTTACTTTTTGTTTTCTTATTTTTCAAATCCTTTCTCATTCAATGACTTTCTTTTGTTTAAGTTTACAGAAAATTAAACAGCAAGGAACCCTTTTTGTGTTTTCCAATAAATCTAAAGTTTTATACCCAAGATATTTGAATTTCATTAACTTTTAAGAAGGTAACAGAAATTAATTAGGGTTAATTTTGAGAAAAAAAAAACTTAACCTAATCATAAATCTATTCAAGAGATCAGCCACTAAAGGAAACAAAAGTTACAAATAAAATTGTCTTTGAATCAAAGAAATATATCATCTGCATTCTGAGTTAACATGTTATATATATGACCTCAGAAAGCTTTGCTTCCTAGGGTAGAATAGTATAGCTTTGCTTTGTGTATAGATCGTCCAACTCAACGTGAAATAACAGAATAAAGAAATATGCTATTATCCATACTAGCTAGTGTAGTGCTACAATCATAACGAAGTGTCTATGAAAAAACTGTTTCCTTTTGCTCGAATATCAACGTTTCAACTTGTAATACTCCACTTGCAACCATTTAAATCAAAGCAAAACGCTGTTTCTTTCAAAAAGTGAAAATCATTGTGTCTCATGTGAGTGTGACTAGAAAAAGGAAAGCCAAACGCATTCCTTAATCTTTGTTTTCCTGAAAAAGCAAAATCTTAAGGGTCTTTGCAGCATATTCAAAGTGAAAGTGCAGGCCAGTTCCTCAAGGAAGATTGATAGATGCCAAAATCTTGTAAAATGTTTGAATATACAATGCATGATTCAAAGAAAAGTGGGAGAGCTAGCTAATTAGTTTTCCATTATAATCATTCACTTGGCAAGCAGCTTGTTAATTGCTTTGGCATTCTTACTCTGATTAGTAAACAGCCATGCACGTGTGTCCGTATTCTCACCAAACTGTCAAGCAAGTTTAATCCAAAGCAAAAGACGAAAAACATACATAAAAGGGAATAATCGTCCCAATGACAACATGACCATGTCTCAAGTATATTGACAGGGTTTCTAGCCACTTGGCTTTTATGTGCATCAAACGAACTCTTGTTCATTGTTTTTATTATTATTATTATATTATCAGTTCATAAACAATACTTATTTCCAGCTATCATCACATCGTGATGATGATGCAACTGGCAGTCAAACATGCTTTTGATTTCTTAACTCAAGTTGAAGGTCTATGAAGACGTCAATTGGGTGGTCAAATTTGAGTGGTAGATCGATGTATATGTAGCGAACCTTTTACCATCAACCCTCAATTTTTTGGATGGTAGGTCGTTTACTTTTTAACTTTTTCTAAACATCTTTGCGTGTATAGGTTCCTTTTCTTTTAAATAAAGCTTTGTTTTGGTGAAAATGTTTAACCTGGGGAATATTTTTCATGTTATCTTTCCTATCAATATACATTTTCCAGTAATAATATATAGTATATGAGGTATATACTTCTGTAAGGTCTTCAGAGAATGAAGCCAGAATGTCCCCCACCTCCACAAAATAAAAAGGAGATAATGAGAATATGAAGTTTGCTTAAACTCAACGTCATGATTTTCCAGGGTAATATGAGTATGATTTTCTTAGACTTGCTTGAATATGATATAAGCTAATCCAGGAAATACTGCGGAGTAAAGCTTGGTGTTTATGTTGAATCACTGTTTATTTTTTGTGTCAATGATATAATAGCGAAATATATTTATAGATTTTGATCCTGGTTAGAAAATTCAACTGATTACTTTAAGATAAATTTCTTTTTTCAATTATTTTTTTACATGCAAGACTCTAACACGAAATGTTTCATAAAAATATCTGGATCCAGTACTACTTAATCAACGATATAGGGTAGATTAAGTTTAAGTAAATACTAAGATTAATATGAAAGAGAATATGTTAGAAGACAGCCAGCTGACAAAGGCAGTGAATTTTTGGAAATGTGAGTAGGCGTCTCCTTGTGAGCTGACTTTTCCTGCTACTATGCTAATCCTTAATCATAATCTAATGATGTTTTTCCTTTCTAACATTGTTTAAAATAAAATTTTGGAGTTTAGCTGTTGAACTCTTTTGGCATTAGAATATTCTCTCCCCTCCAACACTTCCCCCAAAGGCTGCAACTTTCAAGGCCTTGTGAGATTCCTATTCAAACTCCACAACTCCACACTGCCAGTTGCCACCACCTCTTCCTTCTCTCTCTAGCTATCTTGACAAGGTTGGAAACAGACATTTGAAAGCATATATATGAATTTAGGGAAAAGCAAATTGTTGTCACCAAGGATGTGTTCGTTTCTTTCTTTGTCTTCTTGTTCACAGAAACTAAGAGTTAACCACAAGTTGTTTTGGGAATTCATTTGGGCAATTTAAGTAAAACCAGAAAAGTAGTACCAATACATGTAAGTTTTTGTTGTAGCTTACTCAGTGTCAGTTTTAATTTCATCATTATAACATGTAGATCATTTACTTTTCTTGGAAAATTTTACTTTGATCCCTTTATGCAAATTAATTTCTGTATCACTCCAATATATCACACTTATATGTTTAAGTTCTAAAAAGATCAGTTTCAAACTCTAAGTTACAAAAAGGATAATATTTTAAATAATTCTGAATTTCCAACTAGTTGAATCAGCTTAATTAAATTGGAATGATTGCTCGAAAGTAGAACACATTTAGATCTGGGATTCCATTACAGAAACCCACATGCTTTTGATTATCAAAAGCTGGAGAATATTTGCCTTTTACCATTGAGCAATTGGTATTCCTTTTCTTTAACATTGTGCTATTTTATTTTATATATCAATCGCTGGAAAAATATACGTGATGTGCTACAAGATCTTATTGCATTTTAACCAAATCAACTTTACGGACACAATGAAAGAACAGCACTTGACATGAATATTCCCTTTTGGATTTGCAATTTGTACTTCACTTTATCAAAGGATATGCACGGTTTCTTTGTAATGCATAATTGCAACAGTGCATATTATTCTTCAAGAATGAATGAATGAACACGTACATAGCTAAGTTTCGTCATTTTCTTTCTTATCACAGATATCAGGAAAGGAACATCAAAGTTACAGTAAAAGCAAAACAACTCAGCCACTATGTGTTGTCTCAAATGTGTTTGCTACATAAAGAGACTACTGTGCTTATAATAAATGTCATGGACGCAATGTCTCACGAATTTGGCTTTTCAGGGTCATGACATGTTCTTTGTATACGCATTAGTGGAAGTCTCAAGAACAATTAGTGAAGAAAAAATTGCGCTGATTAGTATTTAGCATCTTATGATTTCAATATTCCAATAATTCCATAAACATATTGCTACAATCATTTCATGAAATTTATGTTTGGCTGCAAACATTATCTATATAGACTAGAGTGCTAGCTTCGTAATATTTGATAGTTCTAATTCCACTTCTCTTCACTTTTCCTTTTAGTTGAGTAAAAAGTGTCAGACATAAATAGAACCAAATAATCAATCAATTCTCTAATGTCACTACAAAAACGATAAATGACTCAATAGAAGTGTGTGGTTGTCAATTCAATTATGATGCCATTAAAAGATTATTATAGTATAAAAGATGCTGTTATTTTAACGTGATGTTGAATGTGAGTTTATTTATTTTTGTTTCGATTTATAAAATATATATTAATGAAAGACTCGACATGATAAAAAAAAGTTTTAAATTGAGGCTTTTAAAGAAATATATAACTGATCGAGAAACATATGCACAAACAACAATGTGAAGGATTTGTATTTCCTTTCAGTTTATATCAAATTTTTATTCTTAAAGCTTCAGGACATTTTTAGATGTCACGTGTGATGTTTATACTTGATTCCTACTACTTAATTCGATTCATCCCGGAGATATTGATTCCATTTGGACAAAAACACTACAACAAAAATTTAATTAGCATCACCGAATGTTTGTATTATAGAAAAATTGTCACTTGTTACATGACAATCATGCATATATATGAAAAAATATATGTACTTTTGTAGTCTATGTATACTGTGTAAAGAACATGCCGACTCTGGTTAACATTTATTTTTGACTTGTAAGAGGATCCTCTCATATTATGAATCTTACCAATAAATAATTTGATCTATCTTTGGTTTAACATAACAACATATGTCAACACTTTCACTTCTTCACAATACAAGGTTTAAATAAAAATGGAAATAACAATAGAAATTTGTTTAGTTGACAATAATTAGTAATTTGGGAACATAGAAACAATGTCATGTTCAAGAATGCAATAGTAAATAGGAAAAAAAAAAATTGCACGGCACAACTAAAATCTTGGGCATGGATTATAAACATATGCAAAGACAACACTCACATGTTAGAATTGGTGTATAAACCCAAAAACCTACATCCTAAGCATGCAAAAGTAAATATGCCTGCACATGATGATCTTAGAATGGATACCCGTTGAATAATTTACGCATATGTCTTATGCACATTAAGAGTTTTTTCGTAATTGTGTGTGGCAATTTTATGCTCTAGTAAAGGTAATATTCGACTTGAAAGGCATGCATCAAATTAATTGTTTCCATGACAATATGCATATCTTATATATATATATATATATATATATATATATATATTAGTATATTCTTTTTTTTAATCCTTGCACCATATTTTTGAATAATTGTCTTTTTACTCTGAATTTAAGTGGCAGATGTAGTATTCCACCAGCAATTTTAAATGTTTTTTTATCAGGGGTTTAGATCCTGAAAGACAACAATAAGAAATTTCTTATGAGCAACATAGTTCCTTATCATGGCACTGATCTACACAGGAATATACGAGTGTAGTAGTTGGATAATCAAGTGCAATTTCAAGGTCAATCATTTCGACCTTTAAATTTACGTCGCTTGCATCTATGTTGGACTATTATCCAACATCAATAACTCTAAATATTTGATATAAAAAGTATTTGTTGTGCTAGTGATGGGAATGTGATTCTTAAAAATACAACATCATGACTTGGAAAAAAAATCTTTTGGGTGAGAAAATAGATACAAGTATTAGATTTTAAAAATTCACACAAATTCACCGAATTTATCTTATTCCTAAACTCAATATTTATACGATTATTAAATTTAAATAGTCTACAAGAATTTTCAGTTGCAATATTTATGTTACTATTCAATTTCCTAATGAGGGTCTACTAATGGAAAAAATAAAAATAATTCAAACACTAAAAAGAGAAAAAAAATCAAAATAAAAAATAATTTTCTAGTAAAAAATTAGTCTTCCGCGTAACATATTTTACGCCGAATCTAAAGAAAAAACGGTAAAAAAAAATGCACGATGATAATTTTGTAAATAATTGAAACTTGTTTATGTTGAACTATATGCTAGTATGACGTAAATGTCAAATTTTACACTAAATTTCTAATAGTCCGATGGAAAATTATTTAAATCATGACTCACAACTTCTTTCTTGTGATTTTGATATGATTTTTCCTCCTCTCTCTGTGTTCTTTTTCTTTCAGCGGCGGTTGTGTAGGTGTTTGTAAACATTTTGAAGAGCATTTTTTTTATCTGGATTGATGGTTGTAGGTGTTTTGTGGTGATGGGTGTTTTTCTTCAATAAGATTTGAGTTTTCATGACTTCAAGTTTGTTATTGATGTAGGTGCACTATATCTCTATGATTTTTTTTGGGAATCTCAATCACGACGATATCTGGATATCTGCATTGATTTTGTGTTTTTAATTTGTTGTTGTTTTATTTTTCAAAATAGCTAGAAATTGATGTTAACCCAATTTGTTTGTGGTAACTTCATTTAGTCTATAATTGATAATAATTTCTTTATATTTGATAGAATGACAATATATAATGAGATACAAAAATTTAGTAAAGAAAAATTTTAAATACTGATAACTTTATAAAGAACTCAGATCGAAACACAATAAAAATAAAAGTTACTCGAGATGAGGAATAAATATTTTGGCTACCCGTAGGGGTTGGGCACCAAAATGTCCAAAATTCTTCATACGGGCTTTTTTTACTTTTTCAGTATTTTTGAGTTATTTTTTCTATATTTTAGGCATTTATTTTAAATATTTATACTTGTTAGAAAATTCTAAAAATTTGTACGTTGTTTCCTTAAACCAAACAAAGATTTATCAAACCTTTACCTCTTAGATATTTCATATTTACATGTTCAAAATTTTTTATCTTTATGATTTTTTCATTTTGTATAATATTATCATTCGTGTTTGATGTGTGCATAAAAAAATCATCGTAGTTGGTATTTTTATTTTAATTTTAGATTTTGATTTTAAATTCAGATAAATTAATTTAAAAAAAGTCAAAATATTATGTTCGATGTTGTCTAAATTCAACTTAAATTTATGTCCAATAGTGCATAATCCAACCTAAATCACAATTTCTTCCTTATGATTTTGATATGTTTTTTACTCCTCTCTTCTTGTGTGTGGGTGTTTGTAAACGTTTTGAAGAGCCTTTTTTTATCTGAATTGATGATTGTAGGTGTTTTGTGGTGATGGGTGTTTTTCTTCAATAACATTTGAGTTTTCATAACTCCAAGTTCATTATTGAGGTAGGTGCACTATATTTCTGTGATTGTTTTTTGGGGATTTCAATCATGACAATATATAAATGTCTGCATTGATTTTGTGTTTTTAATTTGTTGTTGTTTTGTTTTTTGTATTCTGAATTTGTAATATCCCTTTTTGATGTGTTATTTTCTTTTACTATTCATCTGATTTTGTAAAAATCATTAAAAGTAGCTAAAAATTGATGTTTAGCCCAATTTGTTTGTGGTTACTTCATTTAGTATATATTTGATAATGAATTCTTTATATTCCATAGAATGACAATATATAATGAGATAAAAATTTTGGTAGAAAAAAATTTTAAATGCTCATAACTTTACAGAGAACTCGGATTTGAGATGCAATAAAAATGAAAGTTGCTCAGAATGATGAATAAATATTTTGGCTACCGGTATGGGTTGGGCACCAAAATCTCCAAATTCTTCATACATGTCTTTTTTTTTTTTAATTTTTTAGTATTTTTGAGTTCTTTTTTCTATATTTTAGGCATTTATTTTAAATATTTATACTTGTTAGAAAATTCTAAAAATTTGTATATTGTTTTCTTAAATCAAATAAAGATTTATCAAACCTTTACATCTTAGATATTTCATACTTATATGTTCAAAATTTTTTATTTTTATGATTTTGTCAATTTGTATAATATTATATGGTATTTCTTTGAATTTTAGATTTTGATTTTAAACTAAGATCAATTAATTTAAAAAAAAAAAGTCAAAAAAATTATGTTCAACCTTATCTAAATTCAACTTAAATTTATGTCGAATAGTGCATAATCCAACCTAAATTTAAGATGAATAAGTTATTAACGTAAATTTGTTTCTTTTGCTTCTAAATCAGAGTCTTAAGCATAAATGATCTAAATATCTAGTAAATGTTGCCACTTCCTTCAATATTTCATGAAGAATATATAATTCTTAATCATCTTCTTCATCACTTCCCGATCAAACAAATTTATAAAAAATTTAAATTATGTCATCCCTTGTATGACCAATATAGATTGTCGTACAGTGATTCATATAGTCTAATAACAAATTTTCATCTTCTACCACTTTATGCACTGATCAACATCTCTAAGTATAATAATTTTATCCTTAAAATGTCTCTGTTTAAATATACTACATATTTGCTCAAAACATCTATCTATATTAATGTTGGCACAAGAACATGTTCACTTTAACTTCAAAACCAATTTTCTCTACATAAAAACCCAATAAAATTAAGATATTTTCCATTTATATCATCAAAAGTTAATTACATTAAATTTCTTTAAATTAATGTTTGGAATGATGAAATATAGCATATAAAAGGATGAAAAGAAATATCTAAACTTAAAAATGTCATACTTTAAGCATTTTAGTTATGGATAGATATCATGCAATCAATTTTGTGTAAATGCTTCCGTATCGCGGTGTTCTCTCTTTCTGGTTGATGTTGAGTGCTGAGGTATGCTAGCTTTCTGCATCATTATTGCTAACTTTTTGGTCAAAATTAAAAAAACCCCATTTTAAATGACGTAGCTATCACTTAATGGGCACAACACTTTCATTGCAACATTAACAAATTAGCACGAGGAAGACACACAAGTTCAAGTCCATGGAAATTAAATCTCATATATATGCAAACAAAGGAATTATTAGTCAATTTTTCTCTCGTGGTTGAGATATAAATTTATTGGTGTGGACTCTTAGATACATAAAAAAATAAACAAAAGTGCCCTTCACAAAGTACCCAAAAAAATCTTCTCTCTATGGTATGAGTAGGTAGGGTTGCCCCTACTCCACCAATTTGAATAGTAATAATAAAAGGAATTAGTTGATAAAGAGTTATTGCATGTGTATGTGTGATTGATCTGTGTTTGTGAACACGCTTAGAGGCTGAAGAGGCAAGCACTTTGTCCTCATGGAAATGGAATTGACCACCACTACAACCTCAATCAACCAACTATGAAATGCCATGTAACATAACAAGATTAGAAGGATTCTCTATCTTAGCTAAAAGCAAAACTAAAGTATTGAGGAAAAAAATATAAAAAGAAGCACCCCACAGCACTAGCATAGTATTCTCTATATCTCTCTTTTCTTTTAGATGAATCAAGCATGCATTAGCTATTAATTATGCCCTTTAATAGAGAAAAGGTAGGGACCAAGCATACGTAGAGAAAGAGAGAGATCAAATAATGCCCAAACCAGAAATTATTTAGTCAAGAAAATCCATTCATGTTGTATTATTAGGGTAAACAAAGGTCACTATCTCCTCTCTCATGTGTTTGAGGGGAAGGTCACCATCAAGAATTATATGGGCACAACCAATTTGAAGTTGCACTATGGATAAAAGAACAATGGTTGAATCTGAGGAGAAATTAATAATGAATTTGATGATTGAATTATTGGAAAATTGGATGGGTGAAGAGAGAAAAAGACAAATTTACAGAACTCTCATGCTTGTAGGGATTTGAAGCCAAGGAGGCCCATCTTCCACTCCCATCAATGATAATTTGAAATAGTTAATCAATCGCACACACGTTTTGGTACATAAAAGTGTATTCGTATAAAAAGGGATCTTTGTTGTCTACCTTAACCTCTAAAATTGATGCTTCCCTTTAATTAATTATTATTATCATCCTTTGTCTTTAAGATAACTACGACCCCACATGCTAGAGATTCAGATGTTAGTATCAACTCAAATATAAAAA